>ENA-ORXF01000024-ORXF01000024.1-marine-metagenome-genome-assembly--contig:-NODE-24-length-118419-cov-11.677469_pt1 | contig 118419 bp, 118 predicted proteins | sample MGYA00237864_ERZ511476 | MGnify/ENA primary metagenome ERZ511476 (study PRJEB26306, sample SAMN06343908) | marine metagenome | isolation source: coastal waters | place: Atlantic Ocean: West Antarctic...
ATTCATGGGATCCTTACGATGTTTTTTGTAGAAAAAAGAGAGGTAATTTAACTCACCCAGATCTTTATAAAGGATTTGATAGATGCAAAGGTGGGGCAAAATAAATGAAAAAACTTTTAGGGATCCAAAACCTAAATTTCAATAAAATTTCGCCAACAGTCCGCCAAAAAATAATCTAAACGTCAATCAGCATTATAAACAAATAGAAGTAGTAAAGTATGTAGGGGCGTTCTGTTGCCCGGCCGCCCCAAGGCCGCGCTTTCCTAATTAATTAGGCAGCGAGAGCTAAGTTATTGTTTTTAGCAATTATATTTAAGTCTCTATAACGAAGAAACGCTTACAACGAGCAAAAATCATACCTTTCAGAGCAAGTCAAACCTGTTTCACCCCCATTATTTTTTGGTGGAGATGGAGGGTACCGCCCCCTCGTCCTATACGCCTAGTACATATAACATTTATTGCCATAGTTGTTAAAACAACAGACTTAGTATACTTTATTTCAGGAATCTATTAAACAACAATGACAAAAAAAGACGAAACCCAGATAAAAAAAATTAGATCTAAAAGTTTTTCTACAATAAGAGCAACTTCTCCAGCATTAGAAAAAATTTTATATAAACCAATAAAAGTACTTGATCATGGCTTTATTAGAGTTATTGATTATATGGGTACTGACCAGTCTATTGTGCAGGCTGCCAGAGTCTCTTACGGAGAAGGTACAAAAAAACTCAGAGAAGACAGAGGATTAATTAGGTATTTATTGAGTCATTGGCATACAACGCCTTTCGAGATGTGTGAAATTAAATTTCATGTCAAACTACCTATCTTTGTTGCTAGACAATGGATAAGACATAGAACCGCAAATGTGAATGAATATTCTGCAAGGTACTCTGTATTAGATAGAGAATTTTATGTTCCAGAAATTAACCAATTAGGTTCTCAATCAACAACAAATAAGCAAGGTCGTTCAGAGTCCTTAAATAAAAATTTTGCGAAGCAGGCACAAAAACTAATTAAAGATAATTCTAATCAACTTTATGATGACTACCAAGATCTTCTTAACGGTAACTTGCTTAATAAGGATGAGTATGAAGAAGGAGAAGGTTTGGCCCGTGAGCTAGCAAGAACTACTTTGCCACTTAATTATTACACACAATGGTACTGGAAAGTAGACCTTCACAATTTAATGCATTTCTTAAAGTTAAGAGCCGATAGCCATGCCCAATATGAAATACAAATTTATGCGGAAAAAATGATTGATGTTATAAAGAAATGGGTTCCTATAACATATGAGGCATTTGAAGATTATAGAAACAATTCCTATCAATTATCTAAAGAGGCAGTAAAAATTTTAAAAGATATTTTAGCAGGCAAGAAAATTAATACTAAAAATTATAAATTATCTCCAAGAGAGCTAAGAGAGCTTGAGACCCGTTTCTCTATCAAAATTCTCTAATTTAAATTAGAAGTTTTACTTAAAACTTTATTGACTATATTTTCAAATTGTTTTGTATATTCATCTTTAAAGTCAAAGCAGTAAGGTTTTCCACTATCACAACTTTGGGGCACACCTTCTTTGAAGGGAAGCTCTTCTAATAGCTCTATATCTTCTTTAATTAAAGTATCTTTTGTTTTAGATTTTCCAAAAATATAATTTTTATCACCATTAGTTTCCAAATACCCCATATTTTCCACTACACCTAATATAGGGACACCAGTTTTAATAAACATATTAATTCCCCTTACAACATCTTTTAATGAAAGTAGTTGAGGGGTTGTAACTATTACAGCTCCAGTTAATTTTAATTGTTGAGACATTGATATTTGTACATCTCCTGTGCCAGGCGGAAAATCAACAATCATATAATCAATTTCACCCCAATTAGTCTTGTTAATAAGACCATCTAATCCTTTAGTTAGCATTGGTCCTCTCCAGATTACAGCCTGCTCTTCATCAACTAAAAATCCTATTGACATAGCTTTGATACCAAATACTTCAAAGGGTTCAAACTTACCATCTACTACTTTAGGCTCTTTATCTTGAATGCCTAAGAGAGTTGGGACACTAGGTCCATAAATATCTGCATCAAGCAATCCTACTTTATAACCTTGATTTGCAAGGGTTATAGCAATATTGCAAGCAATTGTAGATTTACCTACACCGCCTTTACAGCTAGAAATTCCAAAACAAGTCTTGATATTCATGAGTTAGTCATTATTTATATTACATAATGAATAAATCAATAAATAAAATTTTCTCTTTAGATGGGCCTTGGGGTCAAGCGCCCGGTGGTGGTTCTAATAACTCGGGTGGATATAAAAATCCAGAGTCTATTGACGATCTACTTAAAGATTTAAAAAATAAATATAATTTTAAAATGCCTTTTAAAGGTGGTGTGAAAGGTTTCTCTTTTCTTATTCTTATAGCCATAATTTTATGGCTACTAACGGGTTTCTACAGGGTTGAACCTGATGAGCAAGGAGTAGAGCTTTTATTTGGAAAATGGAATGAAAGCACTACAGCCCCTGGACTCCATTATTTTTTTCCAACACCAATAGGGAAAGTATTGACTCCAAAAGTTGAAGCAATTAGAAAAATTAATGTCGGATTTAGAAGTAATGGCGAACTTACAAGAGATGTATTAGAAGAAAGTTTAATGCTGACATCCGATCAAAATATATCAGATCTAGATTACACAGTCTTATTTAGAGTAAAAGATGCTGGTCAATTTTTATTTAATCTAAGAGATCCTGAGGAGACAGTTAAAGTAATCTCTGAAAGTGTTCTTCGTGAAGTTGTTGGTAAAACAAGACTTGAAGATTTATTAACCGTATCAAGACAATCAGTCGAGAGGGAATCTAGAACTTTATTACAAGACTTACTTGATGAATACCAGGCTGGTATTTTAATACAATCAATTCAACTACAAGATGTTAACCCACCTCGTGAAGTAATCGAAGCTTTTGATGATGTTCAAAAAGCAAGACAAGACAAGGAAAAAACAGTTAACCAGGCAGAAGCTTATAGTAATACAATCGTCCCAGAAGCAAGAGGTAAGGCTGAAAAAATTCTACAAGAGGCTGAAGGTTATAAAAATAAATTAATTAAACAGGCTGAAGGTGAAGCAAGTAGATTTCTTCAAGTTCTTGAGACTTACCAGTCAGCAAAATCCACAACTAAAAAAAGGATATATTTAGAGACTATGAGAGATGTGTTTTCAAATTCAAATAAAGTTATGATTGATAAAGATTCAGGTAATGGGGTTGTGCCTTATTTGCCTTTAAATGAATTAACAAAAAATAAGAATAGTGGGTCACAAAATGAAAACTAGAAATATAATTATTCTAGCAATATTGGCATTCGCAATAATGCTAACAAGTGGATTCTTTTTTGTTGTTGACCAAACTAAGCAGGTTATTGTTCTGCAATTTGGTGAACCTAAAGCAGTTCATCAAACACCTGGATTAAAATTTAAAATACCTTTCATTCAAAATGTTGTTTATTATGATAGCAGGGTCTTAAACTTAGATCCGGCTCAAGAGGAAGTCATTTTAAGAGATCAAAAAAGAGTAGTGGTTGATACGATTGTTCGTTATGAAATTAAAGACCCATTAAAATTTTTCCAAACTACTAGAACTGAATTAGCTCTTATAGATCGTTTAGGCAGAATAATTAACTCTTCCGTTAGGGGTGTTATATCCCAATACTATTTGATTGACTTATTATCTGAAACTAGAAATAAAATTATGGCTGAAATTTTAGAAAATGTAAAAGAAGATGAGAAAAATTTTGGCATTGAAATTGTTGATTTAAGACTTAAGAGAACTGAACTGACAAATGAGGTTCAAAGTAATGTTTTCGATAGAATGAGAACAGAACGTGAAAGAGAAGCGAATCTGTTGAGAGCAGAAGGTCAGGAAATATCTCAAAAAATTAAAGCTACAGCTGATAGGCAAAAAATTGAAATTGTAGCAGAGGCTGATAAGCAATCTAATATACTTAGAGGTTTTGGCGAAGCCGCCAGAAATAAAATTCTAAATGATGCTTTTGCTAAAGACCCAGATTTCTTTGAATTCATTAGGTCAATGGAAGCTTACTCAGATACTTTTAAAGACGGAACAACCACTATGGTAATTTCTCCTGATAGTGATTTCTTCGAATTTTTTGAAAATTCTGACGGCTTTAAGGAGTAGAAGTACCCTTACCTGCATTTATTTAAATTTAAATAAATAAATCTCATAGCTAAATCAAAAATGTTAAAAAATCTTTTCCTACCCATTTTTATATTTTTTATATCTGTTCAGACTAGTTTTGCTAATTTTGAAACAGGTTATGCTGATTTAGTTGAAAATCTTTTACCTTCCGTTGTAAGTATTGTAACGACGCAAGCTGTCGAAAAACAAACCAATAATATCCCTAAATTACCAGAAGACCATCCCTATAACGATATGTTCAAAGATTTTTTTGAAAATCAAATGCCTCAAAGAGAAAATATGACTGCTCTTGGGTCAGGTTTTGTCATTAGTAATGAAGGTTATATTGTAACTAATCATCATGTGATTGAAAAAGCTGATAAGATCCAAGTTGTATTCAGTAATGCAGAAAATGAAATTGAAGCTACTTTAGTAGGTAGTGATCCTAAAACAGATATTGCTGTTTTAAAAATAGACCCTAAAAGTTTAAATGCGGAAGCACTGTTGTGGGGAGATTCAAATATATCTAGAGTTGGAGATATTGTTTTGGCTATTGGTAATCCTCTTGGTTTAGGAGGAACAGTTACCTCTGGAATAATCTCCTCTATCAATAGAGATATTGGAGGAGGGCCTTACGTTGATTTTATACAGACTGATGCTCCTATAAATAGAGGAAATTCAGGAGGGCCTTTATTCAGTCTAAATGGAAGAGTCATTGGAATCAATTCAATGATTATTTCGCAAACTGGAGGTAGTGTAGGATTGGGTTTTTCAATACCTTCATCTACAGCCAAACTTATTGTTGATGATTTAATTTCTTTTGGCCAAGCTAAAAGAGGCTGGCTCGGTGTTCAAATTCAAGATTTATCTTTAGAATTTTCTGAAAGTTTAAGTTTTGAGGGTACTGAAGGGGCTTTTGTTGCCTCTGTTGATCCTCTTAGTCCGGCTGGTAAAGCTGGAATATTGGCCGGAGATATTATAGTTGAATTTGATTCAAAAAATATCAAATCGTTTAAAGACTTACCCAAAGTTGTTGCTGAGACTGCAATTGGTAAAAAGGTTAAAGTTAAGCTTTGGAGAAATAAAAAATATATTGAAATTATTGTTCTAATTGATGAATTAAATGAAAATGGCATGGTTGCTCAAGTTGCCGGTTTGGCAATTACCGAGTTAGACATAACTGTTATTGATCTAGATGATAATAAAATTAAAGAGCTAGGTTTATCTAATATTAATTCAGGTATAATTGTAAAATCTGTAGGGCCTAAAAATTCAAATCTGATACAGGACGATATAATTATTCAGGTAAGCAGTGAAAAGGTTTCAAACGTAACAGATTTTAAAAATATTATTAAAGAAAATCAGCGTCTCAAAAGAGACAAAATTTTATTAAGAGTTATTAGAAGTGGTAATGAGTTTTGGCTCATCAACCCATTTGTAGTTGAATAAAACTATATTTGTTGTTGGGCCTACTTGTTCTGGTAAAAATGATTTTGCCTATCAATTATCTAAAAACTTTAAAATAGAAATTATTAATTCTGATAGCATTCAAGTTTATAAAGATCTGAAAATTCTTTCAAATCGTCCTAATAAAATAGAAGAAAAAATCGCTCCTCATCATCTATATGGATACATTCAAAATAAAGTTTTTTCTGTTCAAAAATGGTTAGAAGATGTCAAAATAATTTTACCTCAAATTAGAGCAAGAGGAAACATTCCCGTATTTGTTGGTGGAACAGGCTTATACGTTCAGTCTCTTATAGAGGGTATTTCTGAAATACCGGTTACTCAGAAAAAATTTAAAGATGAAGCGGAACAAATGTTATTATCAGAAGGCGCTGACTATTGTATTGATTTTTTGAGCAAGTTTTATAAAGAAGGAATTTTTCCAAAAGATCGCCAAAGGTTAGTAAATAGAGTTGCTTTCTGTTTAGAATTTAATTTAGTAATGGAAAGTTTTTATGGGAATAGGAATTCGATCACTCCAAATTCTTTAGTTATTCAAGTCTTTAAACCCAAAAAAGAATTATATGATTTTGCAGAAAAAAGATTTGATCAAATGATAGATAATGGTGCAATTGAAGAAGCAAGAGATATAGCTCAATATAAAGATATATCAAAAACTTTATTAAAAGCACATGGATTACCGGAGTTAATTCAATATACAAAAAGTAAAATGTCCTTAGAGGACGCTATTTTTGATGGAAAACATAATACCAAACGCTACATTAAGAGACAGTTTACATGGTGGAATAATCAAACTTTCTCACCTTTAAATATTAGAACTTATTATAAAAAAAGCTTTCCCATCGATATAATTAAAAATATAAGTATATACTTAAAAAAATGAAAAATAATGATGAATTAAACGGTGCGCAAATAGTATTAGAAGCTCTTAAAGAACAGGAAGTAGATACAATTTTTGGGTATCCTGGTGGAGCCGTACTTCCAATTTATGATGCGATATTTGGACAAAATTTTCTTAAACATGTTTTGGTAAGAGCTGAAGCGGGAGCTGTTCATGCAGCAGAAGGTTATGCCAGGTCAAGTGGCCAAGTGGGAGTTTTATTAGTAACTTCAGGTCCGGGCGCTACAAATGTTGTTACAGGTCTCACTGATGCGTTAATGGACAGTATCCCAATTGTTTGTATTACCGGTCAAGTTCCAAGCCATTTGATAGGTACGGATGCTTTCCAAGAGTGTGATACCACTGGAATCACAAGACCCTGTACGAAGTATAATTATCTTGTAAAAGATATATCTAAATTATCAGAAATTATTCATGAAGCTTTTGAAATCGCTAGATCAGGTAGGCCAGGTCCTGTACTGATAGATATTCCTAAAAATATCCAATTACAAAAAACTATTTATAGATCTAGAAAAGATATAAAATTTAGACCTCACAGAATTAAATCAGGCTCTACGAACATTACTAAAGAATTTATTGAAAAATTAATTTCTCATATAAAAAAATCCACTAAACCAGTTTTATATGTTGGTGGCGGATGTTTAAATTCTGGACCTAGAGCAAGTGAAGAGCTTAAAAAATTTGCAGAACTTACTAATATTCCAGTCACAACAACGCTCCATGGACTGGGTTGCTATCCCGGTAACGGAGAGCTATCAATTGGAATGCTGGGAATGCACGGCACTTACGAAGCTAATTTAGCTATGCATGATTGTGACCTAATGATTAATGTAGGTGCTAGATTTGATGATCGAATTACAGGAAGACTTGATTCCTTCTCTCCAAATTCAGTTAAATTTCACTTTGATATAGATAAAAGTTCAATTAATAAAAATGTTAATGTTGATTTTTCAACTAATACAGATATCGCTCATGGTCTTTCGGCTTTAAACAGTTACATAGAGTCAAATAATATAGAATTTAATCACAATCAAATATCAAGTTGGTGGAATCAAATAAAAGGATGGCAAAATACAAATTGTCTAAAATACGAACAGGGTGAAGAAATAATTAAACCGCAGCATGCAATTTCTAGACTTAATGATTTAACAAAAAATAAAAATACTATTATTACTACTGAAGTTGGTCAGCATCAAATGTGGGCCGCTCAATATTATCAATTCAATAAACCAAACTCTTGGATTACTTCTGGAGGTTTAGGTACAATGGGTTTTGGTATGCCTGCTGCTATTGGGGCTCAAATGGCAAATCCTGACGCATTAGTAATAGATATTGCTGGAGAAGCATCCTTCTTAATGAATATTCAAGAGATAGCAACTGCAGTTCAATACAAACTACCAATTAAAATTTTTATTCTTAATAATGAATATATGGGGATGGTCAGGCAGTGGCAAGAGCTTATGCATGGTAGTAGATATTCGCAAAGTTATGTCGACGCTCTTCCTGATTTCGTTAAATTAGCAGAAAGTTTTCATGCAGTAGGTCTCAGAGCGAAAAATGTTAGTGAACTAGATGAGACAATTAATGAAATGTTAAGTATCGACGGACCCGTAATTGCAGATATATGGGTAGATAAAAAAGAAAATGTTTTTCCGATGATACCTAGTGGTGCCGCTCATAATGAAATGTTATTATCTAAATACGATGAAGAGAAACCTGAGAACCAAGAAAAAGGTAAGGTGCTAGTTTAATGTCTGATGCCTCTGTCTATCCTGAACCGAGCAATACTTTTAAAAAATCAAAAAGAAATATATTATCTATTATAGTTGATAATGAACCTGGTATTTTAGCTAGAATAGTTGGTTTATTCTCTGGTCGAGGATATAATATTGAAGCTTTGAATGTTACAGTTGTGGACGTAAAAGAAAATTTATCTAGAATTACTCTCGAAACAATAGGTGAACAAAAAGTGATAGAACAAATTATTTCTCATTTAGAAAAATTAGTCCCGGTTCATAGCGCAATCAATCTTGCCAATTTAAAAGAATCATATGAGGCGGAAATATCTTTAATAAAGATTATCTATGTAAGCGAAGATCAGAATTTAAAAACTCTAGCATTAGCTGATATTTATAGGACAAGAACCGTAACTAAGAAAGAAGGTATCGTCATATATGAGATTTCAGGCACAAGTGAAAGAGTTAATAAATTTTTAGATGACTTAAATGTCATCAATGGTATAAAAGTCGAATTAGTTAGAAGTGGCCCTATAGGCCTTGGAGTTTAATAAATATAAGAGGAGAATATTATGAAAGTCTATTATGAACAAGATGCTGATTTTAATTTAATTAAAGATAAAAAAATTGTAATTCTAGGGTTTGGAAGTCAAGGCCATGCCCATGCTCTAAATTTAAAGGAATCTGGCGCAACTAATGTCGTGGTCGCTCTACGTGAAGGTTCAAGTTCTATTAAAAAAGCTTCAGACGTTGGATTAAAATCTCAAACACCTGAAGAAGCTGTTATAGATGCAGATATTGTAATGTTTTTAGCTCCTGATGAAAATCAGCAAGAAATTTATGAAAATATGATCGAGCCTAATATTAAAAAAGGTTCAGCATTAGCTTTCGCGCATGGTTTAAATATCCATTTTAAACTTATTAATCCTAGAGAAGATCTTGATGTTTTTATGATTGCCCCAAAAGGACCAGGTCATACTGTTAGAGGTGAGTACTTAAAAGGCGGAGGAGTTCCATGTTTAATAGCAGTTGATAAAAACGTCAGTGGAAATGCTAAAGAGTTAGGTTTAGCTTATGCATCAGCAATTGGTGGAGGTAAGTCCGGAATTATTGAAACCACTTTTAAAGAAGAATGCGAAACTGATCTCTTTGGAGAGCAGACAGTTCTATGTGGCGGTCTTATGTCTTTAATTACAAATGGTTTTGAGACTCTAGTAGAAGCAGGTTATGCTCCAGAAATGGCATACTTTGAATGTTTACATGAAGTTAAACTTATTGTTGATTTAATGTATGAAGGTGGAATGGCTAACATGAGATATTCTATTTCTAATACCGCTGAATTTGGTGATTATACAAGGGGCCCTAGAGTAGTTAATCAACAGTCTAAAGAAACTATGAAGCAGATCCTAAAAGAAATTCAAGATGGAACCTTTGTTAAAGAATGGATGGATGAACATAAGTCTGGTCAAATTAAATTTAAACAAATGAGAGCAGATGGAGCTAAACATCAGATTGAAGAAGTAGGTGCTAAGTTAAGATCCATGATGCCTTGGATTGCATCTAATAAACTTGTAAAGGACATTTAATATTTGTCAGAAAAAGTATTAATTCTAGACACAACCTTAAGGGATGGTGAGCAATCTCCTGGAGCTTCTATGAATTTAGAAGAAAAAGTCTCAATAGCGAAATGCTTAGAAGAACTCAATGTTGATATTATTGAAGCTGGTTTCCCAATTGCCTCGAAAGGAGATTTTGATGCTGTAAGTGCAATTAGTTCTGAAATAAAAAATTGCCAAATACAAGCTTTATCAAGAGCGAAAAAAGAAGATATTGAGACTGCTTGGAATGCTATTAAAATGTCAGTAAATCCAAGAATTCACACTTTTATTGCTACAAGTCCTATTCATATGGAGTTTAAATTGAAGATGTCTGAAGAACAGGTCTTAGATAAGATTAGAGATAGCGTTTCTTTTGCAAGAAATCTTTGTCCAAATATTGAATGGAGCTGTGAAGATGGAGGTAGATCGTCTATAGATTTTCTATATAGATGTATAGAGCTCGCTATTAAATCAGGAGCTACAACAATAAATATTCCGGATACTGTTGGCTATACATTACCAATAGAATTTGGTGAAATAATATCTAATGTTAAAAATAAGGTCCCAAATATCGATAAGGCGATAATATCCGTCCACTGCCACAATGATCTTGGTTTAGCTGTAGCGAATTCTTTAAACGCCGTTCAAAATGGAGCTAGGCAAATAGAATGTACAATTAATGGGATCGGGGAAAGAGCTGGAAATACAGCCCTTGAAGAAGTTGTTATGGCGATGAAAGTCAGACCTGATTTATTAAATTTTAATACAAGAATTAATACTGAAACTATATCTAAAGCATCTAAGTTGGTATCTTCAATTACAGGGTTTACGATACAGCCCAATAAAGCAATTGTTGGCGCTAATGCTTTCTCTCATGAAGCAGGAATACATCAAGATGGAATGTTAAAAAATGCACAAACTTATGAGATTATGCTTCCAGAAACTATAGGTTTGAAAAAATCTAGTCTCATTCTTGGGAAACATTCGGGAAAAAATGCATTTAAAGAAAAGTTAAAAATATTAGGTTATGAGATTGGGGATAATTTTATCAATGAAGTTTTTGAAAAATTTAAGCTATTAGCAGATAAGAAAAAAGATGTTTACGATGAAGACTTAATAGCATTAGTTGATGATAGTTACATTAATAAATCTACTATTCTTAAATTAGTAAACTTATCTATTATGTCCGGAACAAACTCAGAACATGTGGCGTCTTTAGAGTTGTTATTGAAAGAGGAGCCAAAAAAAATTAGCGGATCAGGAAATGGGCCAGTTGATGCTGTATTTTCATGTATTTCAAAAATAGTAGGTTTTAACCCAAAACTTAAACAGTACTCTATAAATGCAATTACCCCAGATTCAGACGCCCAAGGAGAGGTTTCGGTTAAATTAGAATACCTTGGTAGTGAGTTTGTTGGTAAAGCTTCTGATATAGATATAATTGTAGCTTCTGCAAAATCTTATATCAATGCATGCAATAAAATATTAAATTTAAATATAAATAATAATGCTAAAGAAGGCATCGCTGAGATAAGTATCTCTAAAATTAAAGGAATATAATGAATTTTTTTAAAAACAACTCATTTAATCTAAATATCTTCAGTGAAGATATGGGATTAGATTTAGGTACGGCAAACACTTTAGTTTATGTTAAGGGAAAAGGTATTATTTTAGATGAACCTTCAGTTGTTGCCATTGCAACAGATCAAAATAATAAAAAATCCGTATTAGCTGTAGGAAATGAAGCTAAAGCAATGTTAGGAAGAACTCCTGGTTCCATTCAAGCAATCAGGCCAATGAAAGATGGAGTTATTGCTGATTTTGATATTGCGGAAGCAATGATTAAGCATTTTATAAAAAAAGTTCATAAAAAAAGTATATTTGCAAATCCTAATATAGTTATTTGTGTTCCATCTGGAGCGACTAATGTCGAGAGAAGAGCTATAAAAGAATCGGCAGACGCTGCTGGAGCAAAGAAAGTTTATCTCATTGAAGAGCCTGTAGCGGCAGCTATAGGAGCCGGTTTACCTATATCAGAGCCAACAGGGTCAATGGTTGTGGATATTGGGGGAGGAACAACTGAAATTGCCATTCTATCGCTTGGGGGAGTTGTCCATGCTAGTAGTATAAAAATTGGTGGTGATACTATGGATGAATCTATAGTTAATTTTATGAGATCAGTTCATAAATTAGCTATTGGGGAAGCCACTGCAGAAAAAATTAAAAAAGAAGTAGGATGTGCTGGAATACCAGATAATGGTGATGGAAAAACTATAAATGTTAAAGGTAGAGACTTAATTAATGGCCTACCTAGAGAAGTTATTATTTCGGAAAGACAAGTAGCGGAAGCATTATCCGATTCTTTATCTTTAATTATAGATTCAATAAAAAGAGCATTGGAACTAGTACCACCTGAATTGGCCGCGGATATTGTTGACACAGGAATAATGTTAACAGGAGGAGGCTCACTGCTCAAAAGATTAGATGAGGCTATAAGAGTCACAACAGGACTTCCTGTATCAGTTGCAGATGATCCACTAACTTGTGTAGCTCGAGGTACTGGAATGGCTTTAGAAGCAGGACAAGCCTTTCAAAATATCTTCTTAATTGACTAATAATAAAAATTTATTTATTTTTTTTATAATAATATCTGCCATATTCTTATTATTATTTGTATTTCCTTCGGTAAATTCAAAGATAACAATTCAGTTTTATAATATTAAATATTTGATTTATAAACCAATAGAGGGAATAGAAAAAAAAATTGCTAATTATTGGGATGTTATAAGTATAAATGATAATAATTTATTAGAAATCAGTAAATTAAAAGCAGAACTAAATCGTCTCAAAGTAGTCAATAGCAACTTAATAATAACTTTATCAAAATTTAATGAATTAAATGAAATTTTATTTAGTCAACCAGAGGGGCTTCCAAAATCAATTGGTGTAAAAATAATAGGTAATAAAAAACATTTAATAGAAGATAATTTTATAATCAATAAAGGGTATGATTCTGGTATTTCAATTGGAGATTACTTGATTAACTTAAATTATGTAATAGGCAAAGTAAAAGAAGTGAATCTAAGTAGCTCCAAAGTAGTAAGTGTTTTTAATAGAGATTATGGGGAAGAAGTAATTATTGGTAAAAAGTCTTTCATTGTTAGTGGAACAAATGATGATCATCTAATTTTCATTAGACAAAAAAATAGTACAGAGGTAATGAATCTTGCAATCGGGGATGTTGTTAAAATCAAGATCAATAATTTTTACGCCGAACTAGGGACTGTTGAACTGTTGAACTATAATTATATTATTAAGCCTAATATTACAGATAGTTTCTTAGCGGCTAGAGTCATAATTAATGATTAGTTATTTATATCTATTCTTATTAACCATTTTTTATGACAACGTAAATAATGTAACTGATTATTATATTATTCTTTCATTAATAAATGTTATTATAATTTTAGGATTATTTTATAAAAAATTAAATTTTAAATATATAATTTTAATTTTAATATCCTCATTAATCATAGATTTTATTACTTTTAATTATCTATTTTCTATATTTTTAATATCCTTTGTTCCAATTATTATTTTAAATAAGATTATTAAAAATTATAATATCTCTATTATATTTAAAATTTCTTCAAGTTTATTTTTATCTTTCTTGGCATTGCTATTAATTGATATTAATTTTTATCTAAATATTAGTATATTTGACATTCCAACATTACTAATTTTAGTATTTATAACTAATTTACTACTATTGAGGTTTAATGTTCTCAGACTTTGATAGTGCTAAGATAATTAAGAGAAGGTCTTTTCTTATAATTATAATATCTGTATTATTTTCTATAATTATAGTACTAAGACTATTTTTTTTACAGATTATTAATGGTGATTTATATAGAAAAAAATCAAATCAAAACAGAATTTCTACTAAAATTACACCGCCAATAAGAGGTGATATTCATGACTCTGATGGAATTTTAGTTGCTGGAACTATTTCTTCTTACAGTTTTGTATTTTACAATTATTTAAATAAAAATTATCAAGGTCATGCTGACGAAATAGGTAAAAGTGAATTATTTAAATTCAAAAATATTATTGATCTTGAATTTGATACCAATCTTTTTTTATCAAAATTACCTAAATCCAATTCTTATGATTATCACTTTTTAAAAAAAAACATAAACTGGGATGAAATAGTAAAATTTGAAAAAAATAAATTTTTATTTTCTTCAATTAAAATCATTGAAAATAAAAAACGTCATTATCCAAATAAAAACTTTTCTCAATTAATTGGATACATGTCAGAATCTGATAAATCTATTAAGTCGTTTCCTATGGGTGCTTTTCATATTGAAAAATATTATGATGATCATCTTAAAGGATTGCCTGGAAAAATTTTAAATGAAGTTAATGCTTACGGGAAAATTGTACGTAAAATTTCAGAAGAACTGCCTCTTAAGGGTTCATCTATTCAGTTAACTGTAAATTCCGATCTTCAAAACTTTTGTCAGAAGTTGATACCTGATGATAAAAAAGGATCTATTGTAATTATGAATGTTGCCGATGGTTCAATTCTATCTTTGAATTCAAATCCTACATTTAACTCCCAAAGCTTTGAAGACAGAAATTCCAAAAAAATTAATAGTTATTTCAATAATAATGATAATCCCATGCTAAATAGAGCCTTTTCTGGATTTTACCCACCAGGTTCTGTTTTTAAACCCCTTCCAGCACTATTGGCATTAGAAAAAAATATCATTAATAAAGATACTTCTTTCTATTGTAATGGCTCTACTACTATTGATGGTTATAGTAAAAAATTTCACTGCTGGAAAAAGCACGGTCATGGAAAGGTTAACCTCAAAAAAGCAATCAAAGAATCATGTGATGTCTTTTTTTTTGAATTGGCTAAATTAATCAATATTGACGATCTCTCTGATCTTGCAACTGAAATGGGCTATAATCAAAAATATTCGATTGGATTGTCTAATGAACGTAAAGGTCTAGTTCCTAATAAAAAATGGAAAAAAAATAAATTAGATCAAAGTTGGGGCAAAGGTGACAATCTAAATACTTGTATAGGACAGGGTTTTAATCAGGTTTCTCCTCTGCAACTTGCGGTTCATTATAATTCTATTATTCATGGTGGAATTTACCCCATTCCTAAAATTATCAAAAGTCATAAAACTATATTCCAAGGAAGAAAGATTGATCCTATTCATCAAAATTTTATTTTAAATGCACTAGATTCAGTTGTTAATGAATTTGGCGGTACTGCAAATAAATTAACTAGAAGCAACCCTAACTATATTAAAATTGCTGGAAAAACTGGTACATCACAGGTAATTCGTATTAAAGAAAGTGACAGAGAAGATGATTTATATAAAACCAAAAAAAAATTAGATAAATTCATTGATCATTCAGTATTTGTTGGTTTTGGTCCATTACCTAATCCAAAATATATAGCTAGTATAATTATTGAGAACGGAGGTTCAGGTTCTTCAGTTGCTGCTCCCTTAGCACATGAGGCATTAAATTTTGCTAGTAAACTTAATGTTTAAAGAAGTTAAATCATTATTAAACTTAAATTGGATTTACATCCTTTTTATTATTACTATCTTTTGGATAGGTGAGGTTAATTTATTTTCTGCCGCTAATGGCTCATTGGATCCTTGGGCTAAAAAACAGTTAGTAAGATTTTCTATTTTTCTTCCAATTTTCTTTTTAGTGGCAATGATCAAGCCAAGATTAGTATTCGATCTAAGTGAAATATTCTTATTTCTAATTATTTTAGGTTTAATTGCTACACTATTTTTTGGATATATAGGAGGAGGTTCAAGGAGATGGATAAGAATTGGTTTTTTTAATTTACAAATATCAGAATTTGCAAAAATTTTTTTAGTATTATATTTATCAAAATATTTTCATAATCTGGATTTAAATGGACATTTAGGAATAAGCAGATCTTTAGTTCCTATACTTTTAATTTTTTTTATATTTTTACTTATAGCGGCTCAACCAGATTTAGGAACCGCTTTAATAATATTAATTTTAGGATGCTCTATGATTTTTTTTATTGGAATAAAAATAATCTATCCAGCACTACTGTCTATCTTTTTAATATTGTCTAGTCCCCTCATTTGGAATTTATTAAAACCATATCAACAAAATAGAGTCTTGACTTTTTTAAATCCTGATCTCGACCCGCTAGGTAAGGGATACCATATAATTCAATCAAAAATAGCAATTGGATCTGGAGGTATGCGCGGGAATGGATTTTTAGGAGGATCTCAATCGAGTCTAAACTTCATACCAGAAAAAGAAACTGATTTTGTATTTTCAATTTTTGCAGAACAATTTGGTTTTGTTGGGTCTTTATTTTTACTTAGTTTATTTTTTATAATCATAATTGTCCCAATTGTAAAATCATTTAAAATAAGGAATACTTACATTAAATTAGTAATTTTAGGATTAAGTTTCAAAATACTTATTGAAGTTTTTATTAATATTTCTATGACTTTGGGTGTATTGCCTGTAGTTGGTGTAGCTTTACCTTTAATGTCTTATGGAGGTAGTTCTTTGCTAAGTAATATGGTTATTTTGGGATTAATTATTAACTTTATGTCTGCTGATAAAAAGGTTAAATATTTTAGATGAAAAAAATTATAACAAAGCCATGGGGTAATTACACAGTGCTGTCTAAAGGAAATAATTTTCTTTTAAAAAAACTTATAGTAAAACCAGGACAAATATTGTCTTATCAATCACACCAGTATAGGTCTGAACATTGGGTTATTATTTCTGGAAAAGCTACTGTTATCATTAATGATAAAAATCACTACATATGTAAAAATGAAAATATTTTCATTCCTCAAAGAGCTAAACATAGAGTTTTAAATGAAAGTAAAACAAAAAATTTGATATTAATAGAAGTTCAAACAGGGACTAAATTTTTAGAATCTGATATAAAAAGATATTCAGATATTTATGGCAGATTAAAATGAAAATACTTGTAGAAATATCAGTTGGTGAATTATTTGATAAAATTACAATTTTAAAAATTAAAACTGAAAAAATCAAAGATCAAAATAAATTAAACAATATTAATCTAGAATTAGAGATTCTTAATAAGGAAGCAATTAAAATAATTAATCCAAGTGCTGAAATTATTGAAAATATCGAGAAATTAAAAAATATTAATACTGAATTATGGGACATAGAAAATTTAAAAAGAGAACTAGAAGCTAAAAAAGATTTTAGTGAAAATTTTATTAATATTTCAAGAGAAGTGCATTTTAAAAATGACAATAGAGCGATTATAAAAAAAAAAATAAATGTATTGACCCAATCAAATGTCACCGAAGAAAAAGAATATACTAAGTATTGATTTTTAATAAACTTTGCAAATTATATTTAAGTTTTTCTCTTCCTTTCAAAAAACTTAATTCAATTAAAACTACAGCTCCTGCTACCTTAGCATTAGTTTTTTTTACCAATTTACACGAAGCATTCATGGTACCGCTGGTAGCAAATACATCATCTATTATTATTACTGTATCTTTAGAGTTTAAAAAATCTTTTTGAATTTCAAGTGTATTGGTCCCGTATTCTAGTTTATAAGAGTTGCTATAAATTTTACCTGGTAATTTACCTTTTTTCCTTATGATAATTAATTTTAATTTTAAGGAATAAGCAATTATTGATGCGAATATAAATCCTCTAGAGTCAATTCCTGCTATCGCAGTAGGTTTCATTTTCTTAGTCATTAAAGTCATCATATTTATAGCTTTTTTAAATTCTTGTGGATTTGATAGAAGACTACCGATATCATAGAAATTAATTCCTTTTTTTGGAAAATCTTTTATTATTCTGATACTACTAATATTACTTCCCATGAAAAAAAACATAACATCACTTTTTGATAAAAAAAATAAAAAAAAAATTACTTGTCTTACATCTTATAGTTTTAATCTTACTAAGATAATTGATGGTCTGGTCGATGTAATACTTGTAGGGGATTCCATGGGTATGGTTCTTTATGGCATGGATAATACTAGATCTATTACTGATGAGATTATGATTAGACATGCTCGAGCTGTTAAAAAGGCTGCAACTAAATCTTTAGTATTTTTTGATCTCCCTTACGTAAAAAAATTCAATGAAAAAGAGGTGGTAAAACGAGTAATTAAAATTATTAAGTTAACTAATTGTGACGGTGTTAAAATCGAAGGAAATAGTGAATTAATTAATGTCATTAAAAAACTTAAAAAAAAAGGTATTCCTGTAATGGCTCATTTAGGTCTACAACCGCAAAAATTTAGCTCTAGTAGTAAATTTAAAATATTTGGTAGAGATAAAGGTGATTTAAAAAATATTTTAAAATATTCTAGCGACTTAGAAAATGCTGGAGCGGTAAGTATTCTTTTAGAAGGAATTATAAGTAGTATTGCTAAAAAAATTACTGAAAATAGTAGTATTCCTACTATAGGTATTGGTGCTTCAAAATATTGCGATGGCCAAATTTTAGTTTCTGAAGATATGTTAGGTTTCTTTTCTGAGTATTATCCAAAATTTGTTAAAAGATATGCCAATTTGTCAAAATCTATACAAATTTCTATTAAAAAGTATTCTCTTGAAGTTCAAAAAGGAAAATTTCCTTCTAAAAAATTTGAGTATAATTAATAATATCTATTTACAGAGCTGGTAATAAGCTTTTTTAAATTTTCTGATTCTTTATTATTGAAGTTACTTAAAATTTTCTTGGATCTATTTATATAAATTTCTAAATGTTTTTTTATTTCTTTATCGATATTATTTTCCTTTAATAAAAGTATTACTTTATCTAGTTGTTTTGATGTTCTCTGTTTTAATGAAAAAATAGTCTTTAAGAATTGATAAGTTTCTTTATCTGATATTTGTATTAACAAAATTATTGGTAGTGATATTTTACCATCATAAAAATCTTGACCTATTGTTTTACCTGTTTCTTTTGATCCATGGTAATCTAATAAATCATCTAGTATTTGAAAAATAATTCCAAAATTCATTCCTAGAATATGAAGCTCTTCAATCATTTCATCTGATTTATTAGTAAGTATTGCCGGAATTTTAAATGATGCTGAAAATAGTTCTCCAGTTTTAGATCTAATTATATTTAGATAGGTTTGAATTGATAAATCAATATTATTTTCATTAGTTAATTGTAAAAATTCTCCTTCTGATATTTTAGCACTTACATCAGCTAGTGACATCATTGCCTTTAATGAATTAGACTTAGTCATTAATTTAAAAGATTTAGAAAACATATAGTCTCCAAGCAAGATGCTGTGTTTATTTCCCCAAATCGCATTAACACTCTTTTTCCCTCTTCTCTCAAGACCACTATCAATCACATCGTCGTGCAGTAAAGTTGCGGAATGTATAAATTCTAATGCTGACGCCATATATATATCGGATTTAATTTCATTATAATCTTTATTTATCATCTTTGATGAGTATAGGCATAATAAAGGTCTTAATTGTTTTCCTCTTCCTGAAAAAAAATAACTCCCCATTTCTGGAATAATTTCTTGATGGCTATTCAGATATTCGTCAATAAAAATGTTAGTTTCTTTCAATTTATTTGAAACTTCTTCAGTCATAATTTTTATAATTTCTACAAAGTCTTGTAATTCTTTATTTTTTTTAATAACTTTTAATTCCATTAGAATAATATGAATTTATATACAAAAGATTACCTGTTAAAGAATAAAATTATTTATTATCAGTATAAAAATGGCTATAGAACTGGTATTGAACCTATAATATTAGCATCTAAAGTCCCTAGTAATGCTAATAAAATACTTGATATTGGTTGCGGTTGTGGTTCAATTTCTCTTATTTTAGCTTTTCGTAATAAGAATTCTTATATTTATGGATGGGATAAAAATAACGATTTCTTGCTTTTAGCTAATAAAAATAAATTAGATAATAATTTCAATAATCTTATTTATGAAAACTTAGATATTACTAACTTTAGTAGTGCTTATTCAGATTTTTTTGATGTTATAGTAACTAATCCACCTTTTTTTATAGAAGGCAGTGTTTTAAAATCTAAAAATAAACTACTACAAGATGCAAGATATATCTCTATTAATAAATTAAATGAATGGATTAAAAATATGTTAGATTATTTAAAAGATGATGGTAAGGCTTTTTTGATAAATAGGTATAATAATCTTGATTTATTATTGAATATTTTGAATAATTATAAAGTTGAACTTAGTATTCAGGCCATTAAATCTTATGCTGACAGCGAACCAAAAAACCTTATTATGGAAATAAATAAATCTGACAAATTTTCATCGAAGTCTATTTCTGACTTAATTGTTCATGATATAGCTAGTGATGATGGATATAGTACGGATCTGAAAAAGTGGATGGAGTAATATGCTAGGAAATAGTAAGACAATAGTTTCAATAGATTTAAAAGGTGTAATAGCTAGTGGAGCTAGAGCGCAATTAAATAATGATGCGCTAAGCTCAATGTTTTTAAAATTAGAAAAAACTAAGTGCGATGGCATTTCAATTAATATTAATTCACCGGGGGGATCACCAGTTCAATCATCATTGATAGGTAGTAAAATAAAATCTATCGCTTCCAAAAAAAATATTAAAGTATATGCCTTTGTCGAAGATGTTGCCGCATCTGGAGGATATTGGCTGGCCTGTTCAGCAGATAAAATATATGCAGATAATAATTCGATTTTAGGTTCTATTGGTGTAATTTCAGGAGGTTTTGGTTTTACAGGACTCATTAAAAAATTAGGTATAGAAAGAAGAATTTTCACAGCAGGACAAAATAAAAGTTTTCTAGATCCTTTCTCTCCAGTCAATAAGATTGATCTTAATAAATTAAAGAAAATCCAAAAAAGTATTCATTATAATTTTATAAACTGGGTTAAAGCTAGTAGAGGAAAAAAAATTAAGCCATCAAATGAAAAAGAAATTTTTTCTGGAAGTTTTTGGCTCTCTGAAGAAGCCAAAAAATTAGGTCTAATTGATGGAATAGGAAATGAATCTGAAACGTTAAAATTAATTTTTGGAGAAAAAGTAAAAATTAAAAAAATTAAGCAAACTAAATCTCTTAAACAAAAATTAGGCCTAGGAATACAACATGATTATGTAGATACGCTATTTAATAAATTAAAAGAAGATCATCTGTTTTCTAAATATGGTCTGTGAGATATTATAGTGACAGCTAAAACTATGGAAGAATTGGTCTCTCTATGTAAAAGGAGAGGCTTTATATTTCAATCAAATGATGTTTATGGCGGCATGAAGGGTCTTTACGATTATGGTCCAATGGGTGTCGAACTGAAAAATAATCTTAAGCAGTCTTGGTGGAAATCTATGATTTATGAAAGAGATGATATAGAGGGTCTGGACGCTTCAATTCTAACATCTCCTGAGGTACTTAAACACTCTGGTCACGAAGATACTTTTACAGACCCTTTAGTTGATTGTAAATCGTGTAAATCTCGATGGAGATCTGACCAATTGGAAGTTAATACTTGCCCAAATTGCAAGTCTAATGACCTTACAGAACCGCGCCCTTTTAATTTAATGTTTAAAACTGCTATTGGACCTGTTGATGATGGAACTTCATTTGCTTACTTGCGGCCTGAAACCGCACAGCAAATATTTACTAATTTTAAAAATGTCATAGATTCCACTAATAAATCTTTACCTTTTGGAATAGCTCAAATTGGTAAAGCTTTTAGAAATGAAATTACCCCTAGGAATTTTATTTTCAGAGTAAGGGAATTTGAGCAAATGGAATTAGAGTTTTTCGTTGATCCAGGTACAGATGATGATTGGCATAAATATTGGGTTGATTCAAGGTATAATTGGTGGATTGATCAAGGTATAAGCAAAGAAAATATAGAACTATATACAGTTGAAAAAAAAGAACTTTCTCACTATTCTAAAGCTACTGTAGACATCATGTATAAATTCCCTCATGGAAATGAGGAGCTAGAAGGTATTGCGAACAGAACTGATTTTGACTTAGGTTCTCACACAAAAAATCAAGATGAATTTGATATCTCAGCTAAAGTAATGGAGAATAAAAAGTCTACTACTAAATTAGCAATTCATAAACTTGAAGAAAAAAAATGGATAATTCCTTTTGTGATTGAGCCATCCGCTGGAGTAGATAGAGGAGTTCTGGCATTACTTAATGAGGCTTATTTTGAAGATGAAAAAAACTCTAGAACTGTATTGGCACTTAAACCACACCTATCGCCCATCAAGGCCGCAGTTATACCCTTAAAAAGAAATAATGAAGAATTAGTAAATATTGCTAAAAAAATAAAAAAAGATTTACAAAAACTAGGATTAGGAAGAGTGGTCTTAGAAAATTCTGGAAACATAGGTAAAAGTTATCGTAGGCATGATGAGGTTGGAACGCCCCTTTGCATTACTGTAGATTTTGAAACTCTTGAAGATCAAACTGTTACAGTTAGAGACAGAGATACTATGGAACAACAAAGATTGAACATTGCTGAACTTAGTAACTATTATTCTAAATATTTTTATTAATCAATTTATATAAATCATGATTATGTTTTAAATAAACTTCTTGAATATTTTCTTTAAATTTAACTATGATATAATTTTTATACTCATCTATAAATTCATAATTTTTAATTAGAATATCTTCAGCAGTTGTTTTTAATGAATCTATATTGGAATCAATTTTTTCAAAAATTCTTATAAAATTTTTATTAAGTTGTCTATGTTTCATTCTTGAAACAACTTCCTGACCAACATAACAGCCTTTTTCATAATCTATGGCGTTACTTGAAATTTCAGATGGATAAAATTTTTCAGTTTGCAGAAAATTTGTATCAATAATTCCATTACTTAAAGTCTTTGTTATGTGATCTTCATAATTTTTTGAATCAACCGCTAATTTGGTTGAATTTAATCTTACATCAGAAAGCTCCGCATATTTCAAAAAATATTCAAAAATATAATTTTGGTTGTTAGAGCATTCTATCAAATATTCATCATCACTATTTTTAGATATCAAAATTTCATATCTAATTTTTCCTTGAGGTGTCAATATGAAATTATGCTGCTTTTTGGATATTTTATTTAAATCATTAGTAATTATGTTTTGTAAAAATTCAAAAGAATCTGGCCCATTTACAAAAATCATTATTGAATTAGGTGTTTGAGTTAGCATAATATATATATTATTAATAACTATTATTAATGAATTTACTATTTATATCATCTAATCGACTGGGTGACGCTATTATAAACATCCAAGTACTAAATAAATTTATTAGGGAAAATCCTAATATCAAGGTCACAATTGTTTCTGGCGCTTTGCCTATGCCCTTGTATGAAGATTATTTAAATATTTCATCTAGAGTATCTTTTATTAAGCAAAATTTTAATGCTCATTGGATAAAGCTATATTTAAATTTAAAAAAAAATAAATATGACCATATTATTGACTTCAGATCTTCTTTGATTAGTTATTTTTTAAATACAAAATCTAGAAAAATTTTCAAAATGAAAAAAACTGACAACATTTATGAACAAATTCATAGAATATTCAAAACGGATATAGCTCAAGATTATTTTATTCCGATTAGTAATAAAAGATTAGATTCTATTAGTGAAAAAAATTATGCTTGCATAGCTCCATTTGCTAACTGGATGCCAAAAGAGTGGCCAATTAAAAACTATATTAAATGTTGTGACGTTTTATTTCAACAGGGTATTTCTAAAATTTATATTTTAGGTTCTAAGGAAGATTCAAAAAGATTTTATACTTTAACAAATAAATTTGGCACAAAATTAATTAATAAATGTGGAACAAACCACTTGCTTAATGATTATGCACTTTTAAAAAAATCATCAATTTTTATTGGAAATGATTCTGGCATGATGCATTTATCGGCAATGGCTAAAGCACCCTCAGTTTGTCTTTTTGGCCCAACAAATGATAAGATTTATTACCCCAAGCTATCTAGTAATTCATATTTAATTAGATCAAATGAATCATACGAGGATTTAACTTCCAATATTCCAGACTTAAATAGTTATGATAAAAGCTTAATGAATGATCTTTCATATGATAATGTTGTTGAAGTTATCAAAAGTATTTTAAATGGTTAGCATATATCAACCTTGTGACTTTCATGTCCACCTCAGAGAGGGTCCTATCTTGAAGGACGCTTTAAAAGAGAATATAAAAAATTTTTATAGAATTTTGATTATGCCTAATCTTTTAAATCCTATTACTAATTCTAAAAAACTCATGGACTATAGAAGTCAAGTTGAACAAATTAATAATAATCAAATAGATATTTTATATACTATCTATCTTAATGAAAATTGGTCATTAACAGATCTTATTAATTCTTACCAAAAAAAATTATTTTTTGCTGCTAAACTCTATCCTAAGAATGTTACTACTAATTCTAGTTCCGGAGTTGGAAACATTAAAAAACTAAGTAAGCACTTTGAAATTCTAGAAAAAAATAATATACCGTTATGTTTGCATGGTGAGACCGTCACTCCGCTTGACGATCCCTACGATAGGGAAAAAATTTTCTTAAATAAAGAATTAGTATGGTTACAAAAAAATTTTCCAAACCTCAAGATAACCTTAGAACATATTACAACAAAAGATGCAGTTGATCATGTTAAAGAAAATAAAAATATTGCAGCTTCAATTACCACCCATCATTTACTTGAAAATACCAACTCTTTTCTTGGTGATTTGTTAAAACCTGAGCTTTTTTGTAAACCTATTATTAAAAATAGATCTCATCAAATTGAATTACAAAAAATTGCATTATCAGGAAATAAAAAATTCTTTTTTGGTTCAGATTCAGCTCCCCATTTAAGCAAAAATAAATTTAATAATCAATGTTGTGCTGGCGTCTATTCCTCCAAATATAGTGTTTCAAACATAATTGAATTCTTTTCATCTAATAATAAATTAAAAAATTTAGATAAATTTCTATCAATTAATGGAAATCTCCATTACTCACTTAATTTAAATAAAAATAAAATTAATTATAACAAGATTAAAAATTATAAATTTATTACTAGAAAAAAGTGTGATTCAGACTATTTAACTCATTATAATCACTACAAAGATTATTGGTCTTTTTAGAAAATAATTTTGAGTTTTTTAAAATATTTATTTTCTCCCATTAACTGGCCGATATTAGTCATAATTATATTATCAATATTATTGATATTTATTTTTATTTAATGACAGGCAATCCCAAATTTTTTTAATCTCCAATAATTATAAGGAAGTGGTGTAATGAAACCAAATAATAGCATAATAGGTATTATCCAAATATTTATTACTGCTCCGCCAGTAGCAATAAAATCTATTAAATTCATTGATACTTCCATTGAAATCATAGATATGAGACTCATTCCAATTGCTGTTTTTAATGCTCTTTGAAATCCTAATTCTTTTGTGAGGATTATCGTTTCTAACAATATACTTGTTATTAATCCATTAATAATTGCTAATACCATTATAGCTAATAAAGGAAATTCTATATTGTTAACTTGAAAGAATAGAATTGTACCAAAATCACCAATTGAACAACCCATTAGGCACCATAAGGTATTTTTCATAGCTTTTGGCCATGTATGTCTGCATTTCCAGTTAATTGTTTTTTCCACTATTTTATATTTAGTATTAATAAACAAAAATGCAATAAGTTAACCTGAAAATTCATAGAAGTTGATCAAGAAGATATCGATTATGAGATTTTAGTCAAATGACCCATTTTTCTCCCTAATTTTATTGTTTTTTTTTCATAATCATAAAAGAAACTATTCTTTAACATTGTTTTATTGCGATAGTTATTTATCTCCTCACCAATCACATTAATCATCTGTGCATTTTTGATTCTCTTAGGCTCTTTTTTTTCAAGATTACACACTGCTCTAATATGAGATTCAAATTGGCTACAATTGTATGCTTCAAGTGTTAAATGACCTGAATTATGAACTCTAGGGGCGATTTCATTAACATAAATTTTTTGTTCTTGATCAATAAAATATTCAACACACATAGTGCCAATATAGTTTAATGAACTAGCAATAATTTCTGATTGTTTTCGAGCTAGTTTTGACACCTCTGAATCTATGGATGCCGGAATAGTTGATGTGTGTAATATTTGATTTTGATGAATATTTTCTATTGGCTCATATGTAAAAATTTTACCATCCTGATATCTAGTAAGTATAATTGAGAATTCTTTTAGTAAATTAATTTTTTTTTCTAAAATATAAGGAATATCGTAATTAATATTAATCAAATCATTCTTTGAATTAATTACTGATTGCCCTTTACCATCGTAGCCCATCCTTCTTGTCTTAAGCATTGCTGGAAAAATTGTATCGTTTATTACTGAGTCTTTATTAAGATCTATAAAATCAGTAGTGTTAATATTTAATTTATTTATGAAATCTTTTTCGAGTAACCTATCTTGAATAATTTGATTAATTCTAGGATTAGGGAATACTGGTTTAGATTCCAAAATATAATTTAAAGTTTTAAAAGGAATATTTTCAAATTCAAATGTGACAACATCACATGATTCCATAAAGTCATTTATGCTATCCCAATTATCATAAGGTTGTATTAGGGATATTTGCGAGTAATTAATTGCGGGTGAATCTTTTTCATCCGAATAGATAAAAGTATCAACTCCAATTTTATTGGCAGCTTGTGTGAGGAGCATGCCCAATTGACCACCTCCTAAAATTCCCAAAACCATATGTATTATTTTGGGTTTTTTGACACGGATTTAGTTTGTTTATTTCTCCATGTGATAAGTCTTTTTTCTAAACTCTTATCTTCTAGTGACAAAATAGATGCAGCCATGAGTGCAGCATTTTTAGCACCACTCTCACCAATGGCTAAAGAGGCAACAGGAATGCCAAATGGCATTTGAGCAATAGATAGGAGGCTGTCTAATCCTTTAAGTGATTTGGTCTCTACCGGAACACCTAGCACTGGCAAATGAGTCAAAGCCGCAACCATTCCTGGTAAATGCGCAGCTCCACCAGCTCCAGCTATAATAATTTTAATATTATTTAGATGTGCTGTAGACGCGAATTCATAAAGCCTCTTTGGTGTTCTGTGCGCTGAGACGATATTCGTTGAATAATCTATTTTTAATAATTTAAGTATCTGAGCTGTCTTTTTTAATAGGATCCAGTCTGATTGACTACCCATGATAATGGATACGATAGATTTGTTTTTTTTTAAATTTACCATTTTTATTAGATAATATTTATTTATTTACTAATTTCGATATTTTTCTGAAGTAAAGCCAATAAGGCATTATCTTAACAAACTTCATTATAAAATTAAAAGGAAAAGGGAAACTTATTTCAAATCCCTGTTTACTGATCTTTTTTTTAATAATAATGGCCGCTTTTTCGCTAGAAATTAAAAAAGGCATTTTAAAATTATTTATTTTTGTAGCTGGAGTATCAACAAAACCAGGGCATATTAACTTTATATCGACTAAATATTTTTCAGTTTCTATTTTCAATGACTCGGCAAGATTGATTAGAGCTGCCTTTGTTGGTCCATAACTTAAAGATTTTGGTAATCCTCTATATCCAGCTACTGATGAGACAATAGCTAGTAGGCTTCGGTTTGGCTCCTTAAGACGATTTCTTATTTCTAACAAACATCTATAAATAGATAATAAATTTATATTAATTGTTTCTTCAATACTTTCTTCAGTAAATGTATCAAAATCATCATTTTTATAAATACCTGCATTAAATATAAAGGAGTTAAGATTGGGAAACTTTTCAAGAATAGCTTTAAATGTTTTTTTTATATTTTCTTTTTTAGTTAGATCGCATTTAGCAATTATAAGATTCTCTAGAAATTTTTTTTGAAGGTTTTGAAGTGTTTTAATATTTCTTCCTAATCCAATTACCGTCCACCCATTATTTAAATATAATTTTGAAAGTGCAAGTCCTATTCCACTTGTGGCACCTGTAATTAGAATAATTTTATTTGGTGAATTCATTAATAAATTTTTCAGCATTGCTTACATGTAAGTTCAACTTAGAACTCGACATTTTATTTAGAGACATGCTCATTATGGATAGTCTAGGGTTTTTTTTAAAAAAACTCTCATTTTTTTTAATAAAATTCCAATAAAGACCGTCTACTATATCTGTCCATGGGCCTTTTTTATAATTACTCATTTTTAAAAGATAATTTGAACCGCATATATAAGGTTTAGAAGCAAAAATTCCTCCATCACTATGTAACCCCATCCCAAATACATTAGGAATCATAACCCAATCAGAGGAGTCTACAAATGTTGTCATGAACCATTCGTACACTTCAATTGGTCGTATGCCTGATAAGTTCATTATATTTGCCGCTATCATTAGTCTTGGTATATGATGAGCATAGCCAGTTTCATTTAAGTTTTTTATTAAATCATTTAATATTGGTATAGAGGTAGTACCGTCATACCAATGACTTGTTAATGATCTCTGGTTATTAAAAAAATTTTTCCCTATCATTTCCTTATAATAATTTTGATTTATACCCCTTATAAACTCTCTCCACCCTATAATCTGCCTAACAAAACCTTCTACGTTATTTAATCCTACTTTATCAAAATCTATATTTCTTAAGGCTTTGATAATATCTGTTGGACACAAAATACCCAAATTTAGAGGAGCGCTCAATAAGCTATGATTAATAGGGCTTTGATTAGTAGATACAAAATCCTCATAATTTCCAAAATTTTGTATTTTATTTTTAATAAAATGATTCAGGGCAGTCATAGAATCTTTTCTATTAAAAGGAAAAATTGATTTTTTATTAAGAATACCAAAGTGGGTACTGAAATATTTGTTAATTGATAAAGAAATATCTTCATAATATTTTGAGGTATAGTTATTTACTTCAGGAAATTCATAATCTCTCGGTATCCTCTTCCTATTATCTTTATCAAAACTCCATTGTCCGCCTAGTGGCTTGCTATTAATCATAAGGATATCTAGTTTTTTTCTTTGGTATTGATAAAAAGTAGTCATTAATGGTCTTTTATCTTTGAATAAATTTTCAAATTCCTCTCTTTTAGTTAAAAACATAGGGGAAGCTAAGAACTCATAACTAATTCCATTTTTATTTACAAATTTTAAAAAACTATTTTCGAATAGCTTGTCTTCTATTTCAAAAAGACGAATTCTTTTTATCTGGTTTTTTTTTATAAAATAAAAAAGGTTATCAAAATAATTTTTATTTTTGATTGTTTTTTCAATAGTATAGTAATCAACATTATAACCTTTTCCGATTAAGTGATCCTTATATTCTCTCATTGAAGCCAGAAAGTAATAAATTTTTTGCTTATGATGCTTTAGGTAAGTGCAGAGACTTTTGTCTTCCGCCATATAGACGGTATGATCATTTTTGAACTTATTTATATGTGAGTTATCAAATAATTGATTCCCCAATATTATAAAAGCGTTCATTAAATTTATATAAAATACTTTACTTATTTAGTGTTGATATTCGATCTACCACCATCAACATTAAAATTTTGACCAGTTATCCAACTAGCTTCAGGAGACATCAGATATGCGGCTAGAGAGCCAGAATCTTTCCCTTCTCCGAGTCTTCCCATTGGGTGCAATTTAGCAATTCCCTCACTCATTGGCACACTATCAGTTAAGAAAGATGACATTTTTGATTTTGTTAAGCTGGGCGAAATACAGTTAAAACGTATTTTTGGTGCATATTCAGCGGCTAAAGAAATCATGGCCCCCATTAGGGCACTTTTGGAGGAAGATATTGCTGTGTGTAGTTTAAAACCCGACTGTGCTGCTACTGTAGAAAAATATACAATAGATGAAGAATTAGACATTTTTGTTATTGATTGTTGTGTAAAGTAAATAGGGTCCAAAAAGTTTTGCTTATACGTTAATTCAAAATCATCTATTGTAGTTTTTTCAAAAGGTTTCAATAGGATTGATCCTACAGCAAAAATAATACCATCAATCTCAAAATCGATTTGCTTAATATATTCATTAACATGATTATAGTTCGATATGTCGATCACTTGTGAGGAGCAATCTAGCTCTAATGCATTTGAATTTAATTCTTCTTTATTTCTCGATAATAATTCGATGTCCTTACTTTGTGACTTCAATATTTGAGCGCTTGCTTTCCCTATAGACCCATTAGCTCCTACAATTATAATTTTGCCCATGCTTTTTGTACTAATTTATCACATATTAGATTACTTTTTCTGAAAAAGACTAAAAGTATATGTGGCGGTAAGCATAAGAAGTATCGAACCACTTAATTGATGAAGGGCCCCAAGTAATACTGGAACGGCATATAATACCGTTAATATTCCTAATAAAACTTGAATTAATATTACTATTTGAATTAATGCTAAGTGAGTTTTTTGAAAATTTGATGTGATATGACTCCTTGAAGATACAAATATATAAATACTCAAAATAAAAGTTAAATAAGCAAGTATTCTATGAAAAAAATGAACAAGAACTGAATTTGAATAAAATTCACTTATACCCTCATCTCCAATCAAACTATTTGGAATAAATTTACCACCCATTAAAGGCCAAGTATTAAAAGATTTTCCGGCATCCATTCCTGCCATAAATGCGCCATAAATTACAGTTACTGAAGTAAGTGTAAAAAAAAATAAAAATTGATATCTAAAAATTTTTTTTTTATTCGTAAAGCTATAACTATTTGGATGTATCTTTTTAAGAATAAGAAAAGAAATTAGCATTAAGATTGTTTGTGCCATAAAAAGATGAGTTGCCAGTCTTAAATGATCTACATAGGGATTACTGATAAGACCACTTTTAACCATCCACCATCCTATTAATCCTTGCATTGCTCCTAATATAAATAAAAATCCATAAATTAAGAATTCTTTTCTGTTAAAATATTTCTTAATTACGAAATAAATAAAAGGAAAAATAAATATAATTCCTATTATCCTACCTAAAATTCTATGTCCATACTCCCACCAAAAAATATATTTAAATTCATTTAAATTCATTTCACTATTTTTAATTTTAAATTCTGGATAAATTTTATACTGATCAAATAAGTCATTCCAGGCATAGTTACTTAGGGGAGGGATCGTGCCCATTAAGGGATCCCAATTAACCATTGAGAGTCCTGACTCTGTAAGTCTAGTCAATCCCCCAACTATAATCATAATAATAACTAAGGCCGCTAAACTAGTTAGCCAAAACAACACATGCTTATCTCTTGCCAAGTCCATAAAGGAAAAGTATTTTGTATTTGAAAATGTTAAAACAGAGATATAGTCGCAATTGAATAATTTAAAAATGAATACCCATAAATGAATCATAACATATTAGTCACAGACCTTGAGGGGAAAGAGCATAAATTAGAGGCTATTCCAGGCTTTACAATTATGGAGATCATTAGAGATGCAGGCTTGGATTTAGAGGCTATTTGTGGTGGTTGTTGTGCATGCGCTACTTGTCACTGCTATTTGAATGATGATTGGGTCGATAAGCTTAATAAACCAGATGATGATGAGGAATCTATGTTAGATCAAGCATATGAAGTTAAAAAAAATTCGAGACTCACATGCCAACTGACTTTTTCTGAAGAGTTAGATGGAATGAAGTTAATCTTAGGGCCAAAGTTTTAATGAATTACGAGGCTTTTAAGTCATGGCCATTTCAAGAAGCAAAAAAGATTCAAAAAAGTAAACAAAGAGAATCTAAAGAAACAATAGTTTTTGAAACTGGTTATGGTCCATCAGGATTACCCCATATTGGAACATTTGGAGAAGTATCAAGAACTAATATGGTCAGATTTTGTTTTGAAAAACTTACAGGTAAAAAAACTAAACTAATTGCATTTTCAGATGATATGGACGGACTTAGAAAGGTACCTGAAAATATCCCCAATAAAGAAATTATTGAAAATTATATTGATTACCCATTGACTAGTGTGCCTGATCCATTCAAAAAGTTTGATAGTTTTGGGGAACATAACAATAATATGCTCCAAGAATTTTTGAATAAATTTCAATTACCTTTTGATTTTCAAAGTTCAACATTAGCTTATAAGTCTGGATTATTTAACGAAACTATCAAAAAAATACTAATTAATTATGAAGAAATTAAAGATGTTGTCCTGCCTACTTTGGGAGAAGACAGAAGAAAAACTTATAGTCCCTTTTTTCCAATTGATAAAAATACAGGAAAAATTCTTCAGGTAAATATAGAAGAAATCAACTTAGAGAATTCTTCAATTCTTTATAGGCATGAAAATAAAACTACTGAAACTTCGGTTTTAGATGGTAAAAGTAAATTGCAATGGAAGGTTGACTGGGCAATGCGATGGGCTGCTTTTGAAGTAGACTATGAGATGTGCGGCAAGGATCTAACTGACAGTTATAATTTATCATCTAAAATTTGTAAAATACTAGGCTCCCCACCTCCAGTTAATTTAATTTATGAACTTTTTTTAGATGATAAGGGGCAAAAGATTAGTAAGTCCGTTGGAAATGGAATTAGTATTGATGAATGGTTAAAATATTCAAATCAAGAGAGTTTGTCTTTATTTATGTTTCAAAGACCTACAACAGCTAAAAAATTACATTTTGATATTATCCCAAAAAATACTGACGAATACCTCAATCATCTTCTTAAATATTCTGATGATAACAGTAATGGTGATAATCCTGCTTGGCATATCCATCAAGAGGATAAGATTATATTTAATACTAAAATAAATTATAGTTTAATTCTTAATGTGATATCCGTATGTAAAACAGATGATCCTAGTGTTATTTTAGGTCTGCTTAATAACTATCAGAGTGATTTTTCAAAAACTGAATTAAGCATAATAGTTAATCTTATTTCTAAAGGAATTAATTATTTTAATGATTTTATTAAACCTAATCTTAAATTTAAAAAACCCAACCAAGAAGAATTTCAAATAATTAAAAATGTATTGGATAAAATTGAAACTATAGATCAAAATGCAACTGCAGATGAATTTCAAACAGCTATTTTTAGTGTGGCTAAAGAATCGATCTATAAAGAAAATATTAAAGATTTTTTTAAATTAATTTATGAAGTGGTTTTTGGTCAAGATAATGGACCTCGATTAGGTTCTTTTATTAAGGTTTACAGTAAGCAAAAAACTGTTAGCTTAATTAATTCAAAACTAAATGTATAAATTTGGACATTATATTTTATCTAAAATTGATCCAGAAATTGCTCATAATTTAACAATTCAAGCTTTTAAATTAGGCTTATACCCTAAGATTAAACATCAGAACCATGATGGTCTTGAACAAATACTGTGGGGGAGGGCTTTTAAAACTCCTATTGGTTTAGCGGCAGGTTTTGATAAAAATGCAGAAGTTATAACTCCTTTATGTAAGCTAGGTTTTAGTTTTATAGAGGCTGGAACGGTTACTCCTTTACCTCAAAAAGGTAACTCTAAACCAAGAATCCATCGCCTTAAAAAACAAAAAGCTTTAATTAATTCTCTAGGATTTAATAATAAAGGTTCAGAGCAATTCAAAAAAAATATTTTAAAGTCTAATATGACCAATAATTCACAAGATAGAATATTGGGTATTAATATAGGCAATAATAAAAATACAGAAAACATTCTAGATGATCTAAAAATACTTTTTGAAAACTTATATAGATTTGGCGATTACATAGCCGTCAATCTTTCGTCTCCTAACACACCAGGATTAAGAGATAACCTTAAAAGTTATAATTTTGAGAGAATTGTTAAAGGCATACATAATTTAAGGGAAATAAATAATTCAAAAGTTCCAATTTTATTTAAAATATCTCCAGATATTTCAGTTCAAGATAAAAAAGATATCGCATTGATTGCTCTTGCGAATGATATAGATGGCTTAATTTTAACTAATACAACAGTTGATAAAAGTTTAAAGGGTATTGAATTAAAGGGCGGCTTGAGCGGGCAACCACTTTCACAAAAATCTAATAATTTAATAAGAGACTTTTATGCATTAACTTCAGGAAAAATAAAAATAATTGGCGTAGGTGGTGTCTTTACAGCCGAAGATGTTCTTAAAAAAATGCAGTATGGAGCCTCACTCATTCAGCTTTATACGAGTTTCATTTTTAATGGTCCTCATCATGTTGAAAAACTAAATAAAGAACTGTCTCAGACTGTTCAGGAAATGGGATATAAAAATATTTCAGAAATTATTGGAATTCATGCATGAAAAAAATTACATCAATTAAATCTATATGCGATCAATATGATTATTTCTTATTTGATCAATGGGGAGTTCTTCACAACGGCTTAAATGTTTTTGAAGATGCTAAAAATTGTCTTCAAAAACTTAAATCAATTAAAAAAAAGATTATATTAGTTTCAAACTCTTCAAGATTGACCAATTATTCAATTAAAAATTTAAGAATGTTAGGAATAGATGATGAACTTTATGATTATTCTATTACTAGTGGTCAAATTGCATTTGATTCATTTGCTAAAGATGTTTTTGAAAAATATGGTGAAAAATGTTTCCCAATGTCTCTATCAGATGAAAAAGTCAAAATGTTCAATCTTAAAACTGTTAAAAATATTAAAAATGCTAATTTTTCAATAATTGCTGATATTCCATCTGGGAGCACTCTTTTTGATTTCACCGATGATTTAAAAATAATGATGGATCTTAAAACTCCTTTAGTTTGTACAAACCCAGATTTTCAAGTAGATGATAAGGGCACCCTTGAAATGTGTGGAGGCACAATAGCACAACTTTACGAAGATATGGGGGGCACTGTCCTACGATATGGCAAGCCATATGAGCCAATCTATTCAAAAATTATTGATTTTTTTAATATTAAATCACCGAAAAAAGTTTTAGCAATTGGAGATTCTTTTAACCACGATATTCTTGGTGCTATGAATCAGGGTTTTGACTCACTTTTTATTGAAAATGGCATCCATAGGTCCGATGTTAAGGATTTAGAGAAGATAAAGTGGTATTTAGGCAAATTTAAACCAAAATATTGTCAATTTATGCTAAAATTTTAACATCAAAGTATTGTATTCAATACTGAAGTGTATTATAAACTCATCTCATGTCTAGAAGTTGTGATTTAACAGGTAAAATACATCAGACTGGCCACAACGTCAGTCATTCAAATATTAAAACCAAAAGAAGATTTATGGTTAACTTGAATAAAGTTACTTTAAGAAGTGAAGTTTTAAATAAAAATTTTAGATTTAGAATAGCCGCCTCTACTTTAAGAACAGTAGATAAGTACGGAAGTTTAGATGCATTCTTAAAAAAAATGAGCACTAGAAAACTCACAGATAAAGCTGTTAAAATAAAAAAATTGATTGAAAAAAATATTAGCTCATTGGCTAATTAATGCTAGAAGCTTTTTTCCAAAACTTTTCATTATACCTTAATAGCTTCCCAGTAATCAGTATTTGGCTTATGCAAATAGTATTCTGCTATTTTTGTATTTTATTAGCTCTTAAATATTATGGAAAAACTGGAATCTATGTTTATGTGGCAATGGCTATTTTTTTAGCAAATATACAAGTACTTAAAGTTATTGAATTTCCTTTTTTTCCTGAACCGATGGCATTGGGAACTATCTTATTTATATCCATATTTTTATGTACAGATATCCTCAGCGAATATTATGGTAAAGAAAGTGCAACTAAATGTATTTATATAGGTATCTCGGCTTATTTATTTTCAACAATAATGATGTTTTTTACAATATCTTACGCACCTGTAAGTTTAGAAGCTCACCCTGATTGGTCTTGGAGTTTAGATATGCATAACGCAATTCAAACTCTTTTTTTACCGCAGTTTCCAATCATCGTTGGAAGTATTTCAGCTTTTTTTATTAGTCAAAAGTTAGATGTATTTATTTTTGATTTTATAAAAAAAAAATTTACAACTGCGTTGTGGTTTAGAAATAATTTTTCTACTTTTATTTCACAATTTATTGATAATTTAGTATTTAGTATTTTAGCTTTTAATTTACTTTCCTCTAATCCTGTTCCTATAGCTGATTTATTAATTTCATATGGGTTAGGTATCTATCTTTTAAGAATTATTTTGAGTTTATTAGATACTCCAATTATTTATTTAGCCAAACACTTTATTAAAAAAGGTGAATAATTTTTTTGAAGTCGTAAGTCAAGATCTAAACTCTAAAGCAAGATTGGGAACTCTCAAAACTGACCATGGAGAACTTCTTACCCCTGCATTTATATTTTGTGGAACTAAAGCAACTGTTAAAAGCGTCTTGCCTTCAAGTCTAATAGAAGCTAATACGCAAATTATTCTTTCCAATACTTATCACTTAATGTTGCAACCAGGATCGGAAGTTATTGCCAAGTCAGGAGGATTGCAAAAATTTACAAATTGGAATGGTCCTATGATGACCGATAGTGGTGGCTATCAAATATTTTCTCTTGGTCATGGCTCAGTTTCAGAGGAAATAAAAGGAAAAAATCTCACCGGAAGAAATAAATCATTACTGAAAATTGCAGAAGAGGGTGCTTCTTTTAAAAACTATCTAAATGGCGATAGAATCTTATTAACACCTGAAAAATCAATAGATATCCAAAGAGATCTAGGCGCAGACCTGATATTTGTTTTGGATGAATGTACGCCTTATAACGTAGATAAAAATTATACTGAAAAATCTATGCATATGACCCACCGATGGGCTAAAAGATGTATAGAAAACTTCAAATTAGATAATAGTAAATACATAGCCAAGAAGGGTTCTGCGGGAAACCAAAGATTATATGGAATTATTCAGGGAGGTGTTTACGAGGACTTACGCAAACAGGCATGTGAAGAAATTTCCTCTATGGATTTTGATGGTCTTTCGATTGGTGGCTCTTTAGGTGGAACTAAAGAACAAATGTATGAAGTTTTTGATTTTTGTTCATTGGCAATTGATAGCTTAAAGCCTGTGCATGTTTTAGGAATAGGGGGTCTAGACGACATTTTAGAGGGTGTATCTAGGGGATTTGATACATTTGACTGCGTATCACCAACAAGAATTGCTAGACACGGTGTCATGCTATCTAAAAATAAAAAAAAGGGTATTAACTTAAATAACTCTTTTTTCAAAAATGACCATTCTCCCTTAGATGAAAATTCAAAAATTAACCTAGGTAGAGATTATTCTAAGGCTTATATTCACCATCTTTTTAAAAGCAATGAGACTCTTGGTATGACTATTTTATCTATATATAATATTTGGTTTATGAATAATTTTTTAAGTGAAATTAGAAAATCAATACATGAAAATAATTTTAATATCTATAAATCCAATATGTTGTTGAATTTTAATTAAATAAATTTTCAAGTTTATTAAATATAGCTCCGCCTAACTCTTCAACGTCATGAATGGTAATAGCTTTATCGTAGTACTGCTTTACATCATGTCCAATACCTATAGCTAATAATTCTATATTTGTTTTATCTTGAATTGCAATAATCGTACTTTTTAGATGTTTTTCTAAATAATTACTCTCGTTTACCGATAAAGTAGAGTCATCTACTGGAGCTCCATCCGAAATTACAATTAAAATTTTTCTACTTTCAGATCTTTTTATGAGTCTACTTGAAGCCCAGAGCAATGCTTCTCCATCAATGTTTTCTTTGAGTAAGCCTTCTTTTAGCATTAGCCCTAAATTTATTTTAGATTTTCTACTATTCTCATCTGCAGATTTATAAATGATATGTCTTAAGTCATTTAGTCTACCTGGATTTTTATTCTTACCATTTTTTAGCCACTCTTCTCTAGTTTTACCACCTTTCCAAGCTTTAGTAGTAAAGCCTAATATTTCTACTTTTATTTTACATTTTTCTAAAGTGGACGCTATCATATCAGTGGTAAGTGCGGCTATCATTATAGGCTTACCTCTCATTGATCCAGAATTATCAATTAGTAAAGAGACAGTCGTGTCTTCAAATTTAATATCTTTTTCTTTTTTAAAAGATAGGGAATTACTTCCATTAGTAATAATTCTGGTAAGTTTTGAAGTATCAAGCAGACCAGATTCGAGATCAAAATTCCAAGATCTATTTTGTTTTGATTGAAGTAATCGATAAAGCTTATTAGCTAATCTGGAAATTTGTTTTTGATAAATTTCACACCTATCATCTAATTGTTTTCTTAAAGCAGTAAGTTCTTCTAAATCACATAATTTATAAGCTTCAATGGTCTCATCAAATTTTGTACTTGCTGATTTATAATTTTGGCCAAGATTTTTATAGCTATCTATTTTTGCTTTAAGAATTTCTTCTTGTTCTAAATTTATTTCAGCTTGAACTTCTTCTCCCTCAATGGAGCTAATATCATTATTATTTTCAGAAATTGAGGCCTCAACTGACTGTTCAATATCATCTTCTTGAGGAGATGGTTCGTTATTACTTTCGCTATCATTATTTTTATTTTTTAAATCCTCTTCATCGGGACCTTCATTTTTATCATCATCATCATCATCATGCTCTTCTTTATTTATTGTGAAAACTAGTTTTATTAATCTAATGACCTGATTATTGAAATCTTCTTGTGAATTTACATAATTATCAAGATGAGTAAGTAGTTTTTTAAAGGTAACCTGATTTTCTTTTACAATTAAAACATTAATAATATTCTTTTTATTTTCAACATGTGCCTGATTCTCTTTTGATATAAAATAATCTAAGATTAATGACAGAAATAAGTCAGATTTACTGAGATCTTTTTTTTTTAAAATAAAATCTTTTTGTTTAATCCATTTTCTAATTATATTAATTTTTATACCTTGATAATCTAAAGCCCCAAGAAACTCATACCTAATTCTTTCTATCTTCATGAGTAATTCTCGATGATCTACAATGACACTGCTTGTTACATTAAAATTAGATTCATTATGATATTTTACTTTTAACGCAAATGAGTCTGAAGATCCTCTCATATCATTGTAATCAAATTGATTTGATAAACTTGGCACATTTAGTGTTTCGTGTTTTTCTAAAATTATATTGGAACTAATAGTAAGTTTAAGTTTTTTATTTTGAGAAATTACTTTATTTACGCTATTTAAGACGAGCGATGGATTTTTACTTTTTTTACTATAAGTCAAAGCCGAATGAACGTTGAAAATATTCTTTATATATTTCTATTTCAGCCTCGTCACATTTATTTAAAAAAGTTAATTCAAATGCAATTTTTATATCCTTTATTATTTTATTATTTTCAGCTAGCATAATAACAGTTCTTGGACTCATTAAAGTAGATATATCCTTTAATTCAAAGCCTACTCTTGTCAAATTTGCTAATTTTACCATAGATTTAATTTGTTTTTTTTCATCATCATTTGCTTTAATTTTTTTTGATACGATTTCTATTTCTATTTCTTCGCTTAGATAATTAAGTTTTGATACGATATTCCATCTGTCCATTTGTCCCTGATTGATTTGATTTGTTCCATGATAAATACCGCTTGTATCACCTAATCCGACGGTATTTGCTGTAGCAAATAATCTAAAGTACGGATGGGGTTTTAAAACTTTATTTTGATCTAATAGTGTTAATTTCCCTTCAGCTTCTAATATTCTTTGAATTACAAACATTACATCTGGTCTTCCTGCATCGTATTCATCAAAAACTAGCGCAATATTATTTTGAAATGCCCATGGTAAAATACCTTCTTGAAATTCTGTTACTTGTTTACCTTCTTTTAATACAATCGAGTCTTTACCTATTAAGTCAATTCTTGAAATATGACTATCTAGATTAATTCTAATGCAAGGCCAGTTTAGTCTTGAGCATACTTGCTCTATGTGTGTAGATTTGCCTGTTCCGTGTAATCCCTGAATAAAAACCCTCTTATTAAATTTTAATCCTAGTAAGATTGCTAATGTTGTTTGTTGGTTAAAAATATAATTATTATCAATATCTGGCACATAACTATTAGGTTCAATAAACATAGAAACTTTTAAATCTGTATCTATATTGAAAACTTTGCTTACTTCGATCTCTTTCATTTTACTTATTCTTGAAATTTTTTCTAAATTTAGGTTCATCTTATTTTCTATAATACTCCGTCAGGTACTCATATGCCTCAACTATATTTCTAAATTTTTCATCACTATTTTTAATATCACTTTTAATATCAGGATGATATATTTTTACAAGTTTCTTATAACTATTTTTAATTTCAACTAAAGAGTTTTTTATTGTTAAATTCAGCATATGTAGCGACCACTGTAATTTATTCGTATTTTTATTTGGTTTAGATGAATTTTCTTTAAATCTATTGTTAAAATTAAAATTATATGAATTTGAGCCTGATCCAAATGGTTTTGTAGGTCTTCGCCAAGTTGTATCTTTTTTAAGTTCTATCTCTATCTCATCGGCACCCATCTCTTTATGGAAATCCCAAGACTTATTAAACTCTTTGATATGTTCCAAGCAAAACCACTGATGAATATTCAAATTCATTTTATTTAACGGTGCCCTATATAGTCCTTCAAGATCACAGTTTTCAGAATTACAGGTATTTATGGTATTTTTTTGATTCATTTTTAAAAATGTTAGTTCATAATATATCAATTATGCAGCTAGAAGAAATTAAAAAAAAACTTTTGGAAATTCCTAATCTCATGATTAATAATGTAATTGATAATAGTGCAAAACATCATGGTCATGAGTCAGTAAGGGGCTCTCCAAATAAACTAACACATATAGAAATATTATTAATTTCAAACAATTCCGGACTAAGTAGAATAGAAATCCATAGAGTTATTTACAAAAAACTTAATTATTTTATTAATCTTGGGCTACATTCAATAGAAATTAAAATTACTAAATAGAAATTTTAATTTTATTAATCTTATTTATAGATCTGGAAATAATTTGTATTTTAATTTCGTGATAGTTTAGCACTTTTCCTACCTTTGGTATTTCGTTATTAATACTATGAACTAATCCTGACAATGTAACAAATTCATCAGGAAGATCGATTTTTAGAACTCTATTTACCTCCCTTATATTAGCATTGCCATTAAATAAATAGTTATTGTCATCAATTTTCTCTAGATATGAATTTTTGACATCTGTTTCATCGAACACCTCTCCAATAATCTCCTCAATTATATCTTCAAAGGATATTAATCCTTTTACTTCTCCATACTCGTTTACAACTAATGCCATATGTTCTCTTTTTGACTTAAAGTCTACTAATTGATTTGTTGCCATTTTATTTTCTGGAATATACCAAGGCTCATTAAGACATTCTTTGATGCTATCTACATTGAATTCCTTAGAATTAATGCTGAATTTGAATAAATCCCTTATATCTAAAATACCTAAAACATTATCAAAGCTAGTATTTATGACTGGAACCCTAGTAAAAGTATTCTTATTAAGCTGGTTTTTTATTTCTTCCAAAGAAAGAGCTAAGTTAATGTAAGTTATATCATTCCTGTGCGTCATCAGTTGATCTACTTTTAAATTTCTCAAATCTAGTAAATTGCTCATATACTCGATTTCCTCTTTATTGTCTTTAGAGTATTGTTTTTGATATTGAATTGCGCCCTCAAATTCTTCCTGCATTATTTTTGTTTGATCTCCGTCTAATTTCATTCCAATTATTTTCATAATTAATAATGAAATTTTATTTATTATTAATACTAGTGGCCCAATTAAATTTGTGTAATAGTAAAAAAATTTTGAAACTATTAAAGAGAGTTTCAATGGGTTATTTATCGCATATATCTTTGGCGTAACTTCTGAAAAAATTACTATTACTAATGTCATTATAATGGTTGCAATTGTAATTCCAATACTTCCAAAATAAGTAATCAAAATTTCTGTAAATAGAACAGTTGCTAGTATGTTACAAAGATTATTTGCTAATAGAACTCCAGTAATAAACTGATCCTTAATTTCTTTGAGTTTTAGTATATAGCCAGCATTTTTATTGCCTTGTTCTTTATATTTCAATGCTCTTATTTTAGAAATTGCTGTCAATGATGTTTCTGAGCCTGAAGATATGGCCGAAAAAAGCAATAAGATAATAATAGCTACTATCTTAGTTAAAAGAATTAATGTCATTAAATTAGTCTAAGTGTTAATTTTTTTAATTTATCAATTTGAATTTCATTAACTATCCCTCTGTCTTTTTTAATTAAAATTAATTTAATCTTTTTATCAAAAGATTTCTTATCTCGATATATTTTTTCAAAAATTAAATTGATATTTCTTTTGGAAATAAATTTTTTATAATCTATCGATAAATTAAAATTATTTAAAATTTTTATTAAAGTTTCTTCTGAATTAGGTTCAAATCCCAGTAATTGAGAAATTTTAATCTCTATAATCATTCCTAGTGCTACAGCCTCGCCATGCTTAATATTATTTTTATATAGATTTAAATTTTCTACTGCATGAGCGAAAGTATGTCCGAAATTAAGTATTGCTCTTGAATATCTATCGAACTTTATTTCCCGAAAATCCTTGATAAACTTTAGTTTTGTATTGATAGATCTTTCTATTATGGCTTTAATATTAATTTCTTTTAGACCTTGATTGATACTATTATTAATTAAAATTTTCTTTAATTTTTTATCTTCTATAAAAGAATATTTTATAATTTCTGCAAATCCACAAGATAGCTCTCTCAGAGGTAATTTTTTTAAAAAATTTGTATTTATCATTACTGATTTGGGTAAATAAAAAGTACCTATCAAATTTTTACCATATTGAGAATTCACTCCTGTTTTGCCCCCAATCGAACTATCTACCATTGCCAGCAATGTTGTTGGGATCATTATATGTTCAACACCTCTTAATACTGTTGAAGCTACAAATCCAGACAAATCTCCAACTGTCCCACCTCCAAAAGAATAGAGCTTACTATTCCTATTAATTCCAATATTAATTATTTTTTCAATTAACTTAGAATACTCTTTAATTGTTTTGATTTTTTCACTACCTTCAACTATTAATATTCGATCTTTGTATTTTTTATGAATTTTTTTCATAAATAAATATTTATTCATAAGGCATTTATCTATTATTAAAAAATCTTCTTTATTAATTTGATTGATAATCTTTTTTAAGAATAAACCATCATCACTGGTAATTGAAATTTTTAATTTATTGTTAATTATTCTCATAGTATTTTCTTAATTATATTCGTTATAGTTTCTTTTTTTAGTCCATCTGCTTCAATTATTAAATTAGATATTTTTGAGTAGTATCCCTCTCTACTAGTTAAAAGTTTTTTTATACTCTCATTAATATTTTTACTTATTAGAGGTCTTTCTTTACTTTTTTTAATTCTATTTACCAATGTATTATAATTACATTTTAAATATATATTGAAACTTCTTTTTAATAATATTTCATTTTTGAGAATTGCTCCTCCTCCAGTTGATATTAAAATTTTATCTTTATTTTCTATATTTTCCTTCAAAAATTTTGTCTCTAAATCTCTAAAATAACTCTCCCCATTTTGTTTGAAGATTAAAGGTATTGATTTACCTTGATCTACCTTAATAATCTCATCTAGATCAATAAATTTATAGTTTATTAGATGAGCAATTTCCTTCCCTATAGTGGTTTTTCCAGACCCTGGCATCCCTATAAGGCATATTTTGTAATTAAAATCTTTCATCATTTATTTATTAGTTGTATGAATATCATATTATGTTTTTAGAAAAAAATAATCTAACAAAATTAAATAGGCTATTTTTATATGTTTTTTTGCTATGTTTATTTTCTGTTAGTATTTTTTTTCTAGTTAATTGGATCGATATACCTTCCCCCGTTTCTCTTAATACATATATTTTACCTTCTGACAATTTCCTATGAAATTCATTTTTATAATAATATTTTCATTCACAAGCATATCAGTCACTACAGGAATAGAACTAAAACAAGAAAATTTAGACAAAATTGAAAATTTTGTGTTTCAAGATAATATTACTCCAAATCAATTCTTTTTTAATGAGTTAATTTCTCAAAATATATATGATGATTTTTTAAATGAAATTGAAATTAGTTATTCAAATTCTTATTATAATAAAATTTTGATTGATTTAATTTCTGATAATGATTCTTATCCTGAAGAATTCAATAAAAGTGATTTCTTTTTATATAAAATACAAAAATTAAGTAAAAACAATACCCACTTTTTTTTCCTAAGAGAATTATTTAGCTCTGTCCTATTTGAAAAGTTTAATAATCCTGAATTTAATGAAATTTATTTAAAATATTTATTTGATTATGCTAAATTTGAAGAGCTTTGTTCTTTTTATTCTGATTTAAATAATAATGAAAAACTTTTCGATTCTAATATAATATTTAGCACTATCTGTCTTTTAGAAAATGTTAATTTTTCTCAATTGGATTTACTTTTAGAGATCTATGATAAAAAAACTATACTTAATATTAATTCAATTTATCTTAATAGCTTCATTAAAGATAAGCTGATTTCAGATACTGTCGATTATCAAACTATTGGCTTAATAGATAAATATATTCTATTTAAAAATCCTAATTTTTTTTCAATCAAAAATATTAATTTAGATAATGTCTTTGATGCTCAAATATATATTAATAATGAGAAAGTGATAGATCCCAACATTATATATAATGCTTATAGAAATAGAATAATTAATAAAAATGAATTTCTTTCGATTGCTAACAGAGTTAAAGATTCTTATCTTTTTCCTGAATATGTAACATACGATTTAATATCTTCCCAGATTACTATTAATGAAAAACTTAGAGTTATTAGTGAGAATTTAGAAAATATTAATATGGACTATTATGACTTTTCAAGACTTATTATTGATAATTTCGATAACACTAAGCTAGTTAAGGGTAATCTGAAATATGCAAATTCTATTTTTCTTCTACTCCTATCTTCTGAGCAAAACTTTATTACTAATTTTATTTCTCTCTTAGACGATTATGAATTTACAAATGAGTTTGATGCTCTTTTCTTTGAAGGTATTAATAATTTCTTATCTCAAAATAAAACATCTGATGTCTATTATGTTAATAACGCTGAATTCATTAATAATCCTATAATAATGTTTTTTATTCAGAATGATTATTTAAAAATTGAATTAGATAAATTTACTTTTTTTAACTTACCCTATGAAAAAATTTTATCAAATAACTACTCACAATTACTTATACATTGGAAATTAAATGATGATAAAAAAGCATATATTGAATTACTAGATGTTCTTAATTCTATAGAATTTAAATATATAAATGAAATTGAATTAAATTATTTAAATCCACTTTTTTCATATAATGATAATTTAAATCAACTTTTTTTTAACATAATTTCATACCGATATTTTAGTCATTAATTGTTGAATATTAATCTTTTAAAATCAAACTATTTTGAAATTCTTCTATCAGAAAAAAATTTGGCAAAAAATTCTTTAATTAGTTATGATAAAGATCTTAATAATTTTGAATTATTTTATAATTCAAATAAGAAATTAGATTTCAATTTAATTATTTCTAAATATATAATTAATCTTAGAATTTCAAATTTATCTAATTCCTCTATAAATAGAAAACTTTCATGTCTTAGGGGCTTTGTTAATTTTATTGACTCAGAAGACTTTATAGAAGGAGTTAATTATAGTGTTTTTGAAACTTTAAAAAGAGAAAAAAAAATTCCCAAAGCAATTAATGAAAATAAAATTCTTGAAATTTTTAATCAACTATCTTCTTATTTCCCAAATAATAAACATATCTATATTATTTTAATCAAAGTCTTATATTTTTCTGGTCTTAGAATATCGGAAGCATTATCATTGAAATGGTCTGATATTAATTTTTCTGAATTATCTTTCTTTATTTCTGGTAAGGGTTTGAAAGAAAGAAAATGTTTTATTCCTAATTCTCTTTCAAAGAATCTACAAATTATAAAACCTATTGAAACTAATGATTTTATTTTTAAGGAAAAAGATAAAAGAATATCTACTAGAGCTGTTAATCATTTTCTTAACCAGTCGTATATAAAAGGTGTTATAAAATATAAATTATCTTCTCATATCTTTAGACATAGCTTTGCCACTTCTTTACTTGAAAATGGTGCTGATATTAGACATATCCAAAAACTACTTGGTCATAGTAGTATCTCAACTACTGAGATTTATATGAAAATTACTCAAAATAAAAAAAAATTTACTTTAGACTCTTATCATCCTCTCAAAAATAAATTATAGTTCCTTAATGTTTTATTTAGATTTTGAAGAAAAATTAGAATTTATTAATAATGAAAGGCTTATTCTTATTAATTCTTCCAAAACTGATAATTTAAATATTTCTGAAAAATTAAAAAAATTAGATAATAAGGCGAAAAAAGAATTATCAAGAATATATAAAGATATTTCTCCTTGGGATATTGTTAAAGTTGCTCGACATCCCAATAGACCTAAAACTAAAGATTATATTAAGCACCTTTTTACAGATTTTACTTATCTGTCTGGTGATAGACTTTATTCTGAAGATAAATCTATTGTTAGCGGTTTAGCTAAAATTGATGGTCAACCTGTGTTGATTTTAGGTAATGAAAAAGGCAATGATATGGAGTCTAGAATTTTTCACAATTTTGGCATGGCTAAGCCTGAAGGTTATAGAAAATCACAAAGAATTATGAAGTTAGCTGAAAAACTACAGTTACCCCTATTGTTATTCATTGATACTTCTGGAGCTTATCCTGGTAAAGATGCTGAAGAAAGAGGGCAGGCTGAGGCCATAGCTAAGTCTATGCAAACTTCTTTAAATATGAATTCACCTTGTATATCTATTATTATTGGTGAAGGTGGTTCTGGAGGAGCGATTGCTCTTGGAACTAGCGATAGAGTCTTAATGCTTAGTAATTCCATTTATTCTGTAATATCTCCTGAAGGCTGTTCTTCAATTTTATGGAAATCTTCTGATTTTTCTAAAATAGCTGCTAATGCTTTAAAAATTACAGCCAATGATTGTTTTAAACTAAAAATCATTGATGAAATAGTTGATGAGCCAATAGGTGGAGCTCATAGGGAGGTCTTAAAGACTTGTTCTATATTAAAAGAAACTTTATTAAGTAACTTAAAGATTCTAAATAAAATCAATTTAAGTGAATTAAGAATCAGCAGATCCAAAAGATATTTAGATTACGTAATTTAAAATTATAGTCCGTGACACTGTTTGTATTTTTTCTTAGATCCACAAGGACAAAGATCATTTCTTCCAATTTTTTTTTGATTAATTTCTGATCTATCATGTTTTGTTTCCTCTTTTCCATAAGAAAAATTTAAATTATTTATTACTTGAACAATTTCATACTGAATTTTATAAATAAGATTATTGAATGAAGCGAAAGCTCCTTTTTTAAATTCATTTATTGGATCCTTGCCAGCATGACCACTAAATGCAACAGACTGTCTTATATTTCCCAATTCCTGAATTTGATTCTGCCAATTTTTATCAAAAATCATTAGGCATACTTGTTTTAATAATAACAAATAATCATTTTTAAATTTACTCAATTGATCTTGTTTAAATTTGTCTAAATTAACAATCACATCACCAATTTCATTTATTTCTGATGTTTTTTCTAAAGGTAATTTCTTTAGAAACTCATTTTTTGAATTTACTTCTTCTTGCCATAGATTTTCCAAAAACTCTATTTCAACTTCTTTTAAAAAATCCAAAATATTGCCCAATATAATATTTTCTCTTTTATTATAAATAATTTCTCTTTGTTGATTAATTATATTATCAAACTCTAAAAGTTGTTTTCTTATATCAAAATTATGACCCTCAACTCTTTTCTGAGCCCTCTCTATGGAAGATGTAAGCCATTTATGTTCTATTACTTCTCCTTTTTTTAAACCTAACCCTGAAAGCATTGATTGAAGTTTTTCAGAACCAAATATCCTCATCAAATCATCTTCTAAAGAAACAAAGAATATGCTTTCACCTGGATCTCCTTGGCGACCAGATCTTCCTCGTAATTGATTATCTATTCTTCTACTTTCATGTCTTTCAGTACCAATTATACAGAGCCCACCAGATTCTATAACATTTGAGTAATCTGAATTATCAAAATTTTCTTTATCAAAAATTTCATTACCCCCTAGTTTAATATCCGTTCCTCTGCCTGCCATATTTGTTGCCACTGTTATTTGTTTTGATTTGCCTGCTTGTGCTATGATGTAGGCCTCATTCTCATGATTTTTTGCATTTAACATATTGTGTTTAATATTATTTTTGTTAAGTAGGTTAGAAATTGTTTCAGAGTTTTCTATTGACGTAGTCCCTATTAGTATTGGCTGATTTGTCTCTTGCTTTAATTTAATTAACTTTAAGATTGCTTCATATTTTTCATTTTTAGTTTTATAAATTTGATCATTTAAATCTTTTCTGATTAGAGTTTTATTAGTAGGTATTTCAATTACTTCTAGTCCATATATCTCAGAAAATTCTTCAGCTTCTGTTAATGCAGTTCCCGTCATTCCTGATAATGATGAGTATTTTTTAAAATAGTTTTGAAATGTTATACTTGCTAACGTTGTGCTCTCTGGCTGAATAGGAACATTCTCTTTTGCTTCAATACTTTGATGAAGACCTTCGCCAAAACGTCTTCCTTCAGCTAATCTTCCTGATAATTCATCTACAATAATAATTTCCTTATCTTTAACCACATAGTCTTTATCAATTTTGTATATAAATCTTGCTTTTAAAGATTGGTTAATTATTTGATAAGCTTCTAAATTCTCACTAGCAAATAAACTATCTCCTTTTAACAAATTTACTTTTTTTAAATTAAATTCAATTTTTTTAATACCCGAATCATTAAGTAAAACATTTTTACGTTCTTCATTTATTTCTATATCAGGCATTTCTAAATTTTGTGTTAACTCATAACAAATTTTAAATAGCTGTATGGGAGTCTGTACTTGCCCTGAAATTCCTAACGGAGATCTAGACTCGTCTATAAGAACAGAATCCGCCTCATCAATTATTGCCTTATTATGAATTGTTTGTATTTTTGGAGTTTCAATTGATCTTAAATTGTCTCTTAAAAAATCAAAACAAAATTCATTATTGTTTCCATAAACTATATTTGACTTATATGATTTAATTTTTTCTTCAATTTCCATTGAATTCTCAATAAAGGCATTACTCATACCTAAGAACTCATATATTGGATTCATCCATTCTGAGTCCCTCTTGGCTAGATAGTCATTAACAGTTACTAAGTGTGTATTAGATTGTTCAATATAATTCAAAAAAGCTGTAATTGTAGCAACAAGTGTTTTACCTTCGCCCGTCTTCATTTCTGCAATAAAGCCATAGTACAAACAAATAGCACCTATAATTTGACAATCAAAATGTCTAAGTCCTAAAGTTCTCCTAGAAACCTCTCTAACTATTGCGATACATAAAATTATATCCTTATCTGAGAGTTTTGGATTTATTTCATTTAAATAATTTTTTTTTAAAAAATTAATTTTTTTTTTAATATCTTCGTCTGTAAGGTTGATAATTTCTTTTTCTAAATTATTAGCAGGTATCACAAACTTATCATTAACTTCTTTAATTTTTTGGATATTTTTTTTTGAAATAAAAAATTTAGATATTTTTTCAAACATTTATTTACTTCTACACTAAGATAAAATTATTTCCATGCTGAAATTGTAGTTATCTCAAACTCTAAAGGCATGTATTTTCCTTTATTATTAAGTTTTTCAAAAATATTTTCTAATTTAATAAGTAAATTTCTATTAAATTTAGCTTTTTCTAAATTATAATTACCTGTAGCGGTAAGTTTAATATCTTTTCTTAACTTTTCTAAATTTTTATAATTTACATCTATACAGTCATTTGTTGCAATAATTTCAGAGAATTTATTTTCCGACATTAAGTTAATAATTTCTTGCGGGTTTACAAATGGACCAAACCTTTGATACGCCCCATTATAAAGAAACTCATCTATTTCAATAAGAGTTTTTTTTAGTGTCCTAAAACTTAAATCATTTAAAAAACTAATTATCAAAAGTCCATCCTTATCTAAAATACTATTTAATATATTTAAATATTTTGTAGGCTCTAATGCAACTTCTATATGAAGTGAAAAATTAGAAATTATTAAATCATAATTTTCTTTTTCATTTTCAATATCAAAGTAGCTTATTTCCTTATAATCATTAATCTTATTTTTATTAAAAAAGCTGACATCTATTCCTGGTTGAATAATCAAAATTTTCTTAAAATCAATTTTTATTAATTTAAGTATTTTTAATAAGTTCGTTGAGGAGTGATTAAATAGAAAATTATTATTAGAATAATAAGAGTTTTTATCAAAATATTTTTTTTTTAAATCTGTTAAATTGTTCATGTTATGATATTTTATACAAGTTATGTTATCTCGTTTTAATCTAGATGTTAAGAGAATGTCCTATTATGATGACAGGCAAAAATTTGACTTAGAATTTACCATTAATCTCGAGCTTAATAACAAAAAAGAAACACTTATTGAGATAAATGAGCCTCAAATTCTCTTCCTATCTGATTCATCTTTAAAAATTAATTTAACTAATCAAAATATTAATAAAGACATAATCCTTTTAAATAATCAAAGCATATCTTTAATCGATGGTGATAAAATCAAAATACTCACTAGTAACAAAAACAAAGTTACCAATTTTATTTTATATAAATTTAAATCACCTTAATGAAAGTAGCAATCATACAATATACTGTTCATGATGATATTGTTGAAAATTTTAATAATGTTAAAATTTTTTTAACAAATGCTGTTAAAAGTAAACCTGATTTTATTTTTCTTCCAGAGTGTTTTCTTTTTATTTCTAATGATATTGATAAAGTTAAAAAAAATGCACTAACAATTGATAGTCATTACATTGAATTTTTTAAAAAGTTTTCTTTAGATAATAAAATAAGTCTCTTACTTGGATCGCTTACTATTAATCATGGTGACAGGTTATTTAATACTTCAATACTAATCAATTCTTTAGGTGTTATCGTATCTTCTTATGATAAAATTCATTTATTTGATGTTAAACTAACGAATGATGAGTTTTATAAGGAGAGTGACACTTATGACTCTGGTAATAAGTTAGTTTTGTTTAAATCTGATAAACTTATTTTAGGCCATTCTATTTGCTATGATTTGAGATTCCCAAAACTTTACAGACATCTTTCTAAAATGGGTGCAAATTTAATTGTTGTGCCTTCTGCTTTTACAGAGACAACTGGTAAAGATCATTGGCATGTTTTACTGAGAGCTAGAGCAATTGAAAACGGAATTTTTATTATTGCACCTAATCAATGGGGCATAAATAAAAATAATAGACATACGTATGGTCATAGTTTGGTTATTGATCCATGGGGGAAAGTACTGGGTGATGCTGGAGAAGGTGAGAAAATTTTATTTTGTGATATTGATCTTTCAGAAGTGAGTAGAATTCAGTCTTTAATACCTACCCTTAATCATGACAAAAATTTTGATACAAATAATTACGATAAATTTGAAGTTATCATTAATTAAAAAATGATTATTTTTGATTTACAATGTGAATTTGAGCATATTTTTGAAGTATGGTTTGATGATACGGCTTCCTATGATAGGCAACTAAAAAAAAAACTTATTCTTTGTCCTTTTTGCCAATCTTATAAAATTACAAAATCTATCATGTCACCAAACATATCGAGCAAATCATCAAATTCAGTAAAAATAAAAGAAAAATCTCTCTCTAAGTATGAAAAATTAATAGATAAAACCAAAAAAAATATTATTTCAAAATATAAGTATGTGGGAAATAAATTTCCCAGCGAAGCTAGAAAAATGCACTATGGAGAGAAGTCGCTAGAGCCAATTTACGGAGAAGCTTCTGAAAAAGAAGCGAAAGATTTACATGAAGAAGGTTTGAATTTAATTAAGTTACCTTGGTCTAATGATAAAAATAAAAAGAATTAATTTTCTAAAGTTGAAATATAATTAACCAAAGTGGTATTAGTGAAATTAAATACTTTAAATAGTGGGTTATATTTAATTCCGCTAACATCTGTTAAATTTAAACCATTTATAATGGAGTATTTTTTAAGTTCTTCGACTGTTAAAAAATCATCATAATTATGAGTTTTTTTTGGAAGAAGATTGAAAATGTTTTCAGCTATATTGATTGTAATAAATCTTGATAAATAGTTCCTATTAATTGTAGATAGAAATATTAAGCCATTTTTATTTATACTGCGCTTAAGTAATTTAAAAAATTTATCTTTATCTTTTAAATGTTCTATAACTTCAAAACAAAAAATGATGTCGAATTTTTTTTTTACATTTTTCTCAAGATAATCGAACAAATCAATTTTTAGTAGATTTATATTCTTATTTTTTTTTATTTTAAAATTATCGTAACTATCTATTCCTGTACAATTTGCATTATATTGAGTAAATAAACTTAAGAATTCCCCAGTACCAGTCCCTATATCTAGTATATTCTTTCCTACAAAATACTCCTGAAAGCTATTTCTACTTTTATTCATAATGATTTTTTTCATATATTGATGCCTAATTGGCATCATTAGTCTTAATGGCTCATAGTATTTTTCTTTATTTATAGACATGGAATATTTACTTACATAAAGTTATATGTATATTACCCTAATTTATGAAAATAAAAGTTTTAAAATTTGGTGGATCTTCTGTCGCTACAGTAGAGGCTATTAAAATGTCAGGATCAATCATTAATGATTGGTCAAAAAAATATAAAATTATCGTAGTCCTATCTGCAATGTATGGTGAAACTGACAGACTAGTTAAACTAACAAAATGTTTTTCAAAAAATCCACTTCCTAGAGAGTATGACATAGCCGTATCTTCAGGTGAAACAGTATCATGTTCATTGATGTCTATTTATCTTAACTCTATCAAAATTCCCTCTAAGTCCCTTATGGGCTGGCAAATTCCTATAAATACTTCTTCTGATCATGGTAAAGCTAGAATTATCAGTATAAATAATCAGAAATTATTTAATGAATTAAAAAAATTTAGAGTTTTAATCGTTCCTGGTTTTCAAGGTATTGATATTGATAATAATATCACGACTTTAGGCAGAGGTGGGTCAGACACTAGCGCTGTAGCTATTGCTGCTTCCATAGGTTCTGAATGTATTATTTATACTGATGTAGAAGGTGTTTATACTACTGACCCAAATCTAGTATCTGATGCAAAAAAAATTCCTAAGATTTCTTATGAAGAAATGCTTGAATTAGCATCCCAAGGAGCTAAAGTTCTTCAAACTCGTTCAGTAGAGTTAGCTATGAGAAAAAAAATAAAATTAAGTGTAAGATCATCAATTAAACCATCTAAATCTGGTACCATAATTACAGATGAAGATAAGTCACTAGAGAATAACACTGTTAGTGGTATAGCTTACTCCAGGGATGAGGCTAAAATTACACTTTCAAAAGTTTTAGATCAACCTGGCGTATCATCAAAAATATTTGGACCTTTAGCAAAAGGAAATATTAATGTGGATATGATTTTACAAAATGTTTCTCAAGATGGTAAATACGCAAATTTATCTTTTACCTTGCCGAGACAAGATATTGAAAAAGCACTTAAAATATTAAAAAAAGAAAAAAAAAATATTTTTTATAAAAAAATTCAACATTCTGTTAATATTGCAAAAATATCTGTAGTTGGAGTTGGGATGCGGTCTCACGCTGGTGTGGCTCAAACGCTATTTGATACTTTAGGCAGTAATAATATCAATATTCAACTTATAACTACTTCTGAAATTAAAATTAGCATTCTCATCAACGAGGATTATCTAGAAACAGCAGTCAAATCACTTCATAAAGCCTATAATCTAAATAAATAATTGGTAAATTCTTTTTTAATAAAAGAAGCAAGAGAGTCTCAAAATTTATCTCAAGAACAGTTAGCTAAAAAGTTAAGATTAAAAATTAATCTTATCAAAAATATTGAAGATGGAAAACCTTTGGAAGGAGCCCATTCTTATTATGAAAAATCTTATATAAGATCAATATATAAAATATTAAACTTAAATGTTGATGAAACAACTCATATTACTAAAGTAGATTTTACTAATAATCATAACATATTATTTATTATTTATTTCTTAATTTTTTTTACGTTTACTTCTTTGAGTCTTTCCTACTACATAGTTACAAAATTCAGTGGAAACCTTGATAACTTAAATTCTGTTAAAAATTACAAAGAAGATGATACTATTAAGTCAATTAAAAATATAGTTAAGGCCAGTAATGTTACTTTTATTAATGATGATAATTTTATAAAAAGTTTGAAATTTCTAGATGTTTCAAATAATGACTTTTTCTTTGAAATTAAAATTAAAGAGGGAAGCCAAGCTTATTACAAGCTACATTTTCCTAATAAAGATAAAGAAATATATGGAGAATTAAAAATTAAAGATAGAATCACAATAAAAAAAAATGATAAATTTTATTTAAACTTTAGTAATATTGGTGCAATTGAGTATATCATTTTCAGTGATAAAAAATATTATAGTATGATCAACAGTAAGTTTTATTTAAAGAAATTTGATATAAATAAATTATATAATTTAAAATGAATTATTCTCATAAAATTAATCGAAAAAAAACTAAATCCATTAAAGTTGGAAATGTTTATATTGGTGGCAATCATCCAGTAACGGTCCAGACCATGACAAATACGCTGACGCACGATGTTGATTCAACTTTAGCGCAGATAAAAGAAATTGAAGATACCGGTGCAGATATTGTTAGGGTTTCGATTCCAGATATTGACTCATCTAAAGCTTTATTAAAAATCATACCAAATATTAAAATCCCTGTTATTGCAGACATTCATTTTCATTATAAAAGAGCACTAGAGGCTGCTGAAAATGGCGCTCATTGTTTAAGAATTAATCCTGGAAATATCGGCTCTAAAGATAAAGTTGCTGAAGTTGTAGAAGCTGCTAAACAGAATAAAATTCCGATTAGAATTGGTGTAAATGCAGGAAGTTTAGAGTCTCATATTCTTGATAAATATAAAAGCCCAACACCCGAAGCTTTATTTGAAAGTGCAAAATACAATATTCATATTTTAGAGGATCTTAATTTTGATAATTTTAAAATTAGTGTTAAGGCCTCAAATATTTTTACTTCTGTTGCTGCGTATAAATTGCTTTCAAATTTTTGTAACTACCCTCTTCATTTAGGCATAACAGAAGCAGGATCGTATTTTAGTGGATCTATTAAATCCTCAATTGGTCTAGGAATGTTACTATATGAAGGCATCGGCGATACAATTAGAGTATCTTTATCAGATCACCCTATAGAGGAGGTTAAAGTGGGTTTTGAATTGCTAAAATCATTAAATCTAAGAGATTATGGAGTCACTATTATCTCATGCCCTTCTTGTGCAAGGCAGCAATTTGATGTCATTAAGACAGTTAAGTCAGTTGAAAAAAAATTATCTCATATCAGAAAACCAATTACTGTTTCCATTATAGGCTGTGTTGTAAATGGCCCCGGAGAGGCAACTATGACAAATATTGGAATTACGGGTGGCGGCAATAATACTCATATGATATATGTTGACGGAGAAAAAGATCATCGAATAAAAAATGAAAACCTGGTGGATTACTTAGTAGATATTATTGAAAAAAAAGTAAGTAAACTTCACAGTTAGATTATTATAGAATGAAAAATAATATTAATTTAGTTAAAGGAACTCACGATTTAACAGGCTTAGATCTTGCAAAATATAATTATATCTTAGAAAATTTTAAAAATATTTGTAAAAAATTCTCATTTAATGAAATTATAACACCAATTATTGAGCAGGAAGAACTCTTTGTCAGAGGTGTTGGTGAGATGACGGACATAGTTTCAAAAGAAATGTATACCTTTTTAGACCAAGGAAATAAAAAGATTTGCTTAAGACCGGAAGCAACTAGTGGAATAGCAAGGCACGCAGCATCTACCTATGAATCTGGAGTAATGAAATTATTTACTTATGGGCCAATGTTTAGAAGAGAAAGACCACAAAAAGGTAGGTACAGACAATTCAATCAATTAAATATTGAAATAATCGGAGATGAAAGTTTCTACTCTGACTTTGAAGTAATATATATCGCTTATAGTTTGCTAGAATCGATAGGGCTTAAAGGTAAATTTAGACTTTTAATTAATTCAATCGGAACAAAAGAAGATCAAATTAATTATTCAAAAGCTCTTTATGAATTTTTAAAATCAAAAAAAGATCAACTATCTGATGTTTCGCAAGAGAGACTTGAGAAAAATACCCTGAGAATTTTAGATAGTAAAGATGAAAAAGATCAGTTGATTATAAGTTCAGCTCCAAAACTCAAAGAGTTTTTATCAAATAAGAGTTTGGACTTTTATAAAGGTGTTAAAGAGTTACTTAAATCTCATGATATAGAATTTATAGAAGATGATTTCCTTGTAAGAGGTTTAGACTATTATTCCCACACAGCTTTTGAATTTCAGACATTTGAAGATAAAAGACAAAATACTATACTTGCAGGGGGGAGATATGATGAATTAATAAGTCTAATATCACCTAGAAATATACCAGGCATAGGTTGGGCTGCAGGATTAGAGAGATTAATTGACTTAGTATCAGTGCCTGAAAAAAAAAATAATATAAAGAGTATTCTAATAGCACTGCAAAATATAAATTATATTAATGAATACAAACTAATAAACTTAATATCCGAAGCGAATATAACATTTGAAGTAAAACTTCATAGCAACATTAAAAAACTTTTTACTTATGCCGATAAAAATAATTTTGATTATATTTTATTGGTTGGAGAAGAGGAATTTAATAAATCTTCTGTAACCCTAAAAAATCTTAAATCAAAACAACAAAAAGAAATTTTAATTAAGGATTTGGATATAATTGATGAAATTAGATAGCCAAATAGAAGATTTAAAAAATAAATTTAAATCTTTAAATGACCAATTATTAAATTCAGAAAATTTAGTAAATAAAGAATTAATAAAGATAAATAAAGAGTTATCAAAATTAGAGCCGATAATAAACATAGTTCGCGAAATAGAAAGAATTCAAAATGAAATTGTTGGATACAAAGATATATTAGAAAATGAAAAAGATGAGGAACTTAGAGATATAGTTAAGAAAGAATTGCCTGAATATGAAGTCCTTTTTGAGGAAAAAAATAAGGAATTAATGTTTGCACTACTGCCAAAAGATGAAGCTGATGAAAAAAATGCCATATTGGAAATCAGAGCTGGTACTGGCGGCGATGAGGCAGCTTTATTTGCGGGAGATCTGTATAGAATGTATGAAAGATACTCCGTGCTGAAAAACTGGATATTTACTCCCATGGTAAGGTCGGAAACAGGTCTGAAAGGTATAAAAGAGGCAGTTATTGAAATTAAAGGTAACTCAGTCTTTAAATTATTAAAAAATGAATCAGGCGTCCATAGAGTTCAGAGAATTCCTGAAACTGAGTCAGGAGGTCGTATACATACTTCTGCGGCAACAGTAGCTGTATTACCGGAAGCTGAAGAATTTGATGTAGAATTAAAAGATTCTGATTTAAGAATAGATGTCTATAGATCGGGTGGAGCTGGAGGACAGTCTGTTAATACAACTGATAGTGCTGTAAGGATTACTCATATACCAACAGGAATAGTTGTAATTCAGCAAGATGAACGCTCGCAACATAAAAATAAAGCTAAAGCATTAAAAATTCTAAGATCACGTATTTATGATGCTGAAAGATCAAAAAGAGACAGTGAGCAATCTTCTAACAGAAAAAGTCAAGTTGGTAGTGGTGATAGATCTGAGAGGATACGAACTTATAATTTTCCTCAAGGAAGAGTTTCTGATCATAGGATTAATTTAACCCTATATAAATTAGATCAATTTTTGCTTGGTGATGCTTTAGAGGAAATGATTTCCGCATTATCAGCTAGTGAGCAAGCTGAAAAATTAAACCATCTAAATGATAGTTGAAAATTCAAAAAATTTTTCGATCATTTTTAATAAAGTTGTAACTTCCTTAAAAAATAACAATATCAATCAACCTGATGTGGAGGCTAAAATAATAATTAACTTCGCTTCAAAAAAAAAAAATTCAAAATTTACATCTCAAGTTATTATAAATATCAATAAAATAAATCTAATTTTAAAAAAAAGATTAGAAGGAAAGCCTTTAGCTAAAATTATAAATGAAAAAGGTTTTTGGAATGATGTTTTTTACACGAACCAAGACACTCTAGACCCAAGAGCAGATTCAGAAATATTAGTAGAATCAATTAATGAAGATTATGAGTTTATGAAAAATAAAAAAATTAATTTCATAGATCTATGTTCGGGAACAGGATGTTTGGGTCTTTCATTATTAAATGAATTACCTAATTCTCGCTGCCTTTTTATTGATATAAGTTTTAAAGCTATGAAAATAAATCAGCTTAATGCCAAGCTGTTGAAACTTGAGAGTAGGTCTAAATTTTCAATTTCCAATTTATTATTAGACCCCAATTTAAAGCTTAATGACATTGAATTTATCGTATGTAATCCTCCTTATATTAAATCTTCTGATATTAAAAAATTAAATAAAGAAACCTTGTATGACCCTTTATTAGCTTTAGATGGAGGTGATGATGGATGTGATCTATATCATCAAATAGTTACTCAATTGAAAGATTTAAAATATAATGGCTTCCTCTATCTTGAAATAGACCCAAATATTAAAGATAATTTGGTTAAATTAGTTCTAGATAATAACGCTAAAATATTATATATAAAAAAGGATTATCTTAATCTCGACAGATTAGTTAAAATTGTATTTTCTTAATATGTCTGTTGAACTGAATAAAAGATAATAAAACTTATGAAAACTTTTAATAATAACAATAATAGAAGAAAAATATTTAGTCAGAATGGTAGAAGGCCATCTCCTAATAGAGGTAGCGCCGATTCTCCATATATGGCTCACCAAGGTAATAACGGTAATGGATACAGAAGAAACAATAAAAATTTTAAAGACCAACATACCGATTATCTGAATAAGGCTAAAGATGCTAATAGCAGTGGAGATGAAGTATTGGAGCAATATTACCTTCAGCATGCAGAACATTGCTTTAGGCAGTTAGATGAAATTGTTAAGCCAATTACCCCAAATAATGAAGTGTCACCTAAGACTATAGTATCAAAGAAAATAGTCAAAAAAACAACCGTAGAAGATTCTTCAGAGATTAAATCTAATCATAATGAATCAGAGACTAAAACTGACTTTGATGATTTCGCTAATCAACTTTCATAATTATTTTACTTTTTTTTATTGAGATTATTGTCTTATTAAAATCTAACATTTCTTTTTGACTAAGATTTCTTCCAGATGGTAGTTTAAGTTTTTTTGGATTTATCTGTTTTCCTTTTTTAATTATTTCATAATGAAGGTGAGGTCCTGTAGATTTACCAGTTGTACCAACATATCCAATAACGTCCCCTTGCTTAACTCTTGCGCCTTTATATAAACCCTTCTTAAATTTTTTCATATGAGCATAAGCAGTTTTATAGGTGCTATCATGTCTAATTCTTATATATTTTCCATAACCACCATTATTGCCTATGGAGTCGATAATTCCATTTCCTGCTGCAAATATCGGAGTCCCTGAAGGAGCAGCAAAATCTACCCCTTTATGTAATTTATCATATCCAGATATCGGATGCTTTCTCATACCAAAACCTGAACTAAGTTTTGAACCATTAATAGGAGTTTTCATTAAACTCTTAGTCATTCCTTTACCATTTTCATCGAAGTATTCACTAAATTCAGAAGTGCTGAAAAGGTAATAGGTTAATGGTGTCCCCCTAGAGTATAGCTTTAGGTATGCTGGGTCATTGATCTTTACAGTTTTACCTTCATTATTTATAAATTTTGTAAAAAGAATTTCAAATTTATCATTTTTATAAATATCTCTTTGAAAATCTACATCAAAACTAAAAATTCTAATCATTTCTTCAATTACAATTTCCGATAGTCCGGAATCTTTCATAGCTTTATAAAGACTAGTTTCTATTATTCCTTTAACAAATACTTCCTTAGAGGTGAGTTCAACTAAATTAATAGTATAAATAAATTTCTTATCTTTTAAATTTATTTTTAGAATTTTCTGTTCAGTAAACTGGTAAGAAATATCTAGATAATTTAACTTACCATCAGTATAACTATGGGATACCTTAACCTCGTCACCTACATAAATTTTAGAAAAATCATATATATTTTTTCCATTTAAAATAATTCTATCGGTATCCTTATCTTTAATTCCTGACTTTTTTAATAAACTTGCGAAATTATCACCCGGAACAATTTTTATTATATTTAATTTATGTTGATTTTTATCTTTTAATTCTTCTTTAAATAACGGGTTAATTTTCTTTATTTTATCCTTTTTAATCATTTTATTATTTGTTAATTCAGTAGTAGGAGTGGGTTCTAAATTTTCAATTAAAATTTCATCGTAATATTTTCTAAAAGTAAAAGGATCAAAATAGTTATAATTATCAATTTTAATGACTATTGCCTGATCTAAAATGATGTTTTGATAATTTTCGTAAGAAAGATATAAGAAGTAAATGCTTAAAGTGAACAGGGGAAAGAATATAGCCGTTTTTACATTAAAAAGGCTATTACTAAACATTGTTTCTTTATAAATGTTTAGATTATTTTCTTCAATATATATATGACAGTTAACAAAATTAAGAATTCATTCCTCACAATATTTAGTGAATCTAAAAAAATTTTTATTGTTCTTCTTAAAGTGATACTCCCAATTGTAATTATTATACGATTTTTAGAGGTTATGGGCCTAATTCCTATTTTTGCTAGAATATTAGAACCCCTTACAAGTTTTGTTGGCATAGATGGATCTCTTGGAATTGTCTGGATGGCGGCAATGCTTGTCAATATTTATGCTGGTATGGCTGCATTTGCTACTCTACAAAGTATGTTTGACTATTCTGTTGCAGAAACAACAATTGTTGGATTGATGCTTTTAATTGCTCACAGTTTGCCAATTGAAGTTGCTATTGCAAAAAAATCAGGAGTATCTGCTAGCTTTACTTTAGTTTTTAGATTCCTAAATGCTTTAATAGCTGGAAAATTACTTTTTTTAATTTTCCAATATTTCAATCTATACCAAGAATTAAATATTTCTGTATTAGCAATACCAGATACCAATATTTCACATATTGATTGGTCCATCTCACAAATAAAAAATTTTTTAATGATTTTTGCTATTATATTTTCAATAATTACATTAATTAATGTCTTAAAGTCCTTGGGTATATGGCAAATTATTTTGAAAGTACTTAAAATTCCTCTTAGTTATTTAGGCATGTCGGATAAAGTTGCAAATATCATTCTTATAGGACTAACATTGGGTATTTCTTTTGGTGGTGGATTTTTAATTGAAGAATCAAAAAAAAAAGAAATTACCAAAAAAGATATATTCTTGTCTTTGGCTTTTTTAGGTTTATGCCATAGTATTATTGAAGATACCATTCTAATTCTTTTGTTAGGTAGTCATATTAGTGGAATTTTATTTTTCAGATTCATATACACTATTTTCATTATCTTGATTTTGAAAATTATTTTAGAGACTCGTTATTCTGATAGAATATTAAAGTTGTTTATAAAGCAATGAACTATTTAGAATTTCCTAGATTTACTATCAATTTATTGCCAGATAAAAATTTTAGAGAAATAATTTTAAATTTCTATAAAGAAAATGATGATTTAAAAAAAGATCATATGCCTATGGGCAAACATGATTTAAGCGTTACCTTAAAAGCACCTTTCTATATTGATCATTTAGATAATGAAGAAAAATTAATCTCGTCATTCTTAAATTTAAAAAAAGAAATAGATATTCCTAATATTATTAATTTTAATAAATTAAGTTATGAACTGATTAATCATAATAGCCATCTCAGATTAGAATTAGAAAAAAATACTGCATTTGATTTTTTCTCTAATCAGATAATAAGAAGATACGACGAGTTTAGAAAAGTCCTAAATCCTAATGATTTTCAAAAAGATATAAGTCGTTTTGGCAAATTAACAGAATCTCAAATTCTAAATTATCAAATATGGGGCTATCCTTATCTTTTTAAAGGACACTCTCACCATATTTTTATTTTAGATTTATTGTTTGAAGACCAAAGAAACTCAGAGAAGCTATTCTCTGATCTCAAAATTATTTTACAAAATCATGGTACTTTAAATCTAGCAAAAATTGCTATCTGTAAGCAGAGTTGTGAGAATGAAGCTTTTAATATAATTTCGTCAATTGACCTATAAAAACTAAAAATAATAGATATTATCTTCTTATTAGTTTAAATTTTAATTTATGGCGCTTTATAGTAAAAAAAAAACATTTTTAACATTTAAGAATGTCATTTTCATTATTTCCATTATTTCCATTATTTTTATTATTAATTCTTATTATTTCTCCCACACAAATGATAAATTCAATAGTAACAATTCCCAATTAGATAAAACTTCAATTAAGCAAAATAATAAATTTATTCATGCAGATGAATTGGAAAAATACATAGTAAATTTTATTACTGAAAATCCTAAGTTTATTTTAGATACAGTAAGAAATTATCAAATAGAACAATCTGAGATTGTAAAAAATGAATCATCAAATCAAAATCTTAAGTTAATTAATCAACTTAAATTATTTAAGAATGATATGTTTCTTGGTCTCAATACTTCCAATAAAATAATTTATGAATTTGTTGATTATAATTGTGGATACTGTCAAAAGTTTCATAATGTTCTAACTGAATTAATTGATAAAGATGATGATATGAGAATTGAAATTCTACAGTTACCTATTCTTAGCAATTCTTCTTCTGAACTTGCTAAAATAGCTATAGCTTCTAGTCTTTCTGGTGATTTTGAAAAAGTGCATAATTACCTTTATTCTAATAAAAGAAGATATGATATTTCAGAAATTTTTGCTGATCTTTTTTTAATGGATGTAAATATAAGATTAATCAAGAAAAATATGAAATCTTTAAAAGTTATGAATATTCTCAATGAGCATAAGAAACTATCTGATTCATTTAAACTTAATGGAACACCTGCTATAATTATTGGAAATCAAATTATCCCTGGTTACATTGAATTACCAAAGTTGATGGAAATTTTATTAGAAGAATTTCCAAATAATGCTTAATTTATATTTAAATATTATCTATTATGAAATTTAATAATTTATCCAAAATTAGTTCTAACATTTTAATATCTAGAATTACTGGTCTCTTCAGGGATATTTTATTTGCAAACTTTTTAGGTGCTTCTCTTCTTTCTGACGCATTTATGTTTGCCTTTAGATTACCAAATTTATTTAGAAGAATATTAGCTGAAGGAGCAATTAATAGTGTTTTTATTCCTTTATATTTAGATCAAAATAATCAATCCAAAAAAGATTCAAGTACATTTTTTTCTATGATTTTTATCTTATTATTGTTTATCACAAGTATTTTAAGCGCATTTGTTTTTTTTCAAACAGAAGCAGTTATTTCACTTCTAGCCCCTGGCTTTATTAGTAATAAGGATTTGTTATTTAATAGTGCTTATCTTTTAAAGATAACATTTCCATTTTTAATTTTTGTATCAGTTAGCGCATTACTGAGTTCTGTTCTAAATGCGAATAATAATTTTTTTATACCCTCATTTTTATCTGTTATTTTAAATATTAGTATGATTATTACATTATTTATATATAAGGATCACTCACACATTCAGTTAGCTTGGTCAATTTTGCTGTCTGGTTTTATACAGCTTTTATTGTTGCTAATTAATTTTAAAATTCTAAAAATTACTTTTAACTTTACATTTCAATTGAGTAAATCATTAGTTAAAGCACTAAATTTATTTTTTATTAGGATATTACAATCAATTGTAGGAGCTGGAATCGTTCAGCTTAATATTTTTATATCAATGATTTTTGCATCTTTAGTCGGTGGGGGGGCAATTAGTCAAATGTACTATGCTGATAGAATTATAGATTTACCTTTTGCTTTAATCGCTGTGGCTATATCCACTACTTTATTACCTTATTTATCGAAAAATACTAATGATATAAAAAAATGCTCAGAAGCTTTTAATAAATCTATTATTTTTTGTTTAATTTTTGCCGCACCATCAACTGTTGGTATTTTATTAATTAGTGAAGAAATAATTTCAGTTCTTTTTGGTAGAGGTAAATTTGATTCCAGTGATATTAGTATAACAGCCTCACTACTTACTATTTATGCTTTCTCTCTTCCTGCTTATATGGTTTCAAGAATGTTAAATCAAATTTTTTATTCTTTTCAAAAAGTTTATTTACCAATTATTGCTTCTATTCCAACTTTTATAATTAACTTACTGATTTGTTTTTTTGTCTATAAAAAATATGGTGTTTTAGGTTTGGCATTTTCTAGTGTTGTTAGCGTATGGTTTAATGTTATTTTCCAATTATTAATCTTAAAATTTAAAATTCCGTCTTTTTACCATAATATTAAAATTTTTAATTACAAAAAAATATTTAAAATATTCATTGCTTTAATTGCTCTAAGCATTTCTCTATTTTTGATCTCAAAGATTCAAATAATTAATCCTTATTTTGATCTATTTTTAAAATTGACTATAGGTTGTTCTATCTACTTCATAGTTTTAAGAATAGTTTGTCTAGACGAAATAAAAATTTTATTTTCAAAGTACTCTTTTAACTAATTTTTTTTATTTACTAGTCAGTATTAACGTTATAAACATTATATATCTTATATTATAAGGGCGTGTAGCTCAGCTGGTTAGAGCACTTGCTCGACATGCAAGGGGTCACAGGTTCGAATCCTGTCACGCCCACCATTTATATATGTTTTATTTGTTTTAAATTGTTGTTATTACCTATAAAATATTAACATGATTAAAAGTTTTTTAGGCTATTTGTTTTTATCAATAATAATTGTAATAATATTTGTTATTGGCTATGATCAAATTGCTTCTTATTACATTTCTAATCCTTATATTAATGGATTAATCGCTTTAACCCTAGTTGTTGGTTTTTCTTTGCATTCTTTTAAGATTTTTTCTTTATTTTCAGAATATAGGTTTATGAATTCAGTTGCTTTTGGAAAATTAAAAATTAACGATCAATCTTTAGGGTCTTATCCTATTACTAAATCAATTGCTTTAAACTTAGGTATTATCGGCAATTCTCAATTATCAAATAAAAATTTAAATGATATTTTAAATGAACTTTTTAGTTTAATTGAATCAGGTAGAGATTTGTCAAAATATTTAATAAATCTTGCCGTTTTTTTAGGTTTAATTGGAACCTTTTTTGGACTGCTATTAACAATTGGGAGTGTTGCTAATGTAATAGACAGTTTAAGTATCGATGATCAAAGTTTTGGTAATTTTTTTTCATCTTTACAAGACGGCCTTAAATCCCCCTTAACTGGAATGACAATAGCTTTTACTTCTTCATTATTTGGTCTAGTTGTTTCTCTAATTTTAGGTCTTTATGAAATCATAATTAAAGGCGTTAAGCAAAGTTACTACGAATTTTGTGAAACTCAAATTAGACTTTTTTATAAAAGTAAAAATATTTCTAATACTATGGAAAAACCTTCTTCGGAATCTTCTCAGTATGCATATGCCGTATCTATTAATGAGCAAATATTAGAAAAACTTGATTCTATGGTTTCAGGTTTATCTTCAATTGAAAAAACTATAAAATCAAGAGATGAAAAATTAGTTTCTGATTTAAAAGAAGTGAATAAAGATATCAAAGATAAGATTCAAGATGAGTTAAGAATTGTCAGTAAAACACTCTCACACCTCAAAGACGAATAGTGAGCTATTTATCAAAATCATACGAAATAGACGATAATAGCATTATATGGCCTGGTTTTGTTGATGTTTTAGCATCAACTCTTATGGTTATTATATTTATTGTTCTTTTGTTTACAGTCTCTCAGGTTTACCTAGGAGACCTAGTTGTTGGTAAAAATAAGGAAATTCAAAAACTAGAAACCACCATTGATATTCAAGACGATACTATTGTTTATCAAGATGAAACACTCACAGACACTCAAAAAAATGTGATAGAAAAAGAAGAAATTATTTCTAATAATCAAGAGGTAATTTCAAATCAAGACATTGATATTAAATCTCTTTCTGATGTTGTGAATCAGCAGAACTTAGATATGAAAGTTCTTAATGAAATTATAACTCAAATTACTAATGAACTATCTTTAAGCTTAGATGAAAATAATATGATGCAATCAGATATTGCAAATCTTAAATCTGAGCAAACCTCACTTCTTGAATCTTTATCTTTATCTAATCAAGAAAAATCTAATCTTACTGGAAATTTAGATACTCTAAAATTAGAAAATCAATCTTTGTCAGGTAGGCTAGATGTATTAAGTTCAGAAGCTATGTCGCGTAATGTAGATTTGGAAATTGCGCTAGTAAAAATATCAAACTTATCAAGTAATGTAGAGATATTAACAAATGAAATCTTAACTCTTAATAATATTTTAGAAGCTAAAGAAAAAGAAATGGCTAATAGCAAACTGGAAATAGGGGACTTAGGAGACAGACTCAACAGGGTTTTAACTAGTGAATTATTTAAGCTCCAGCAGTACCGTTCTGAATTTTTTGGAAGGCTAAATGAGTTACTGTCAGATAGATCACAAATTACAGTTCAAGGTGACAGATTTGTCTTCCAGTCTGAAATTTTATTTAATTCTGGTAGTGCTGAAATTCAAATAGATGGCAGGGAGGCTCTCTCATCGGTATCTGCAATTATTCTAGAATTAATTTCTGAAATTCCAACAGATCTCAACTGGATACTCCAAGTTGATGGTCACACGGATAAAGTTCCAATTTTTACTCAGCAATTTCCTTCAAACTGGGAGTTATCTCATGCTAGGGCTTTAGAAGTTGTAAAATTTTTTATTTCCCGGGGCATTCCATCTGATAAGTTATCCGCTAATGGCTATAGTGATAATCAGCCAATTAAACTTGGTAACACCCCGGAAGATCTAAAATCTAATAGAAGAATTGAGTTGAAAATTACTCAAAGGTGAGTCTTTTTAATCAATCCACATCTTAATAATTTTATCAGGGTCATCTACAGAGCCATTCTTGATAGGATCGCCTTTTTTAATCATTTCAATGAACTCCATTCCTTCAACAACTTCTCCCCATGCTGTATACTGACCGTCTAAGTGAGGCGCGTCATCCAAGCATATAAAAAACTGACTATCAGCACTATTGGGATCACTGGATCTAGCCATGCTTAGTGTTCCTTTTATGTGGGGGGTATCGTTAAACTCTGAATCAATATTCTGACCAGAGCCACCAGTTCCATTTCCCATAGGATCGCCCGTTTGAGCCATAAATCCATCGATAACTCTATGAAATACTATCCCATCATAAAATCCTTTTGAGACTAACTCTTTAATTCTTTTTACATGGTTAGGTGCCTTATCGTCGAAGGTCTTGATTTTGACTATACCGTCTTTGAGTTCTATATTGATAATATCCTCCTTAGCAAAAATATTAGTTGTTAATAATAAAAATACTGAAATAAATTTGATAAATTTCATTTTGAGAAGTTATCATAAGACATTAAAAAAAAAAGATTAAAATAGCCCTAAGATGAAATCAGGGAATTTTTCGCTACTGAATTTAAATATTTAATTAATGAATTTAAGCCATTTGCTCTAGATGGACCTAAATGTTCCTTTAACTCAATTTTTTCTAAAAAGTCAGGGGGATTATTGATTATTTCTTCAGCTGTTACTCCGCTGTAAACATTTGATAAAATTGCGAACAAACCTTGTACTATTACTGAGTCGCTTGCTCCTTTAAATCTTATTATATTTTTATTAATCTCCGGTACGACCCACAAGTTAGAAGTACACCCCTGTATTCTAAATTCATCAATCTTTAATTTCTCGTCAAGCTCTGGAAGCTTTCTCCCTAAATCTATAAGATATTCGTATCTATTTTCCCAATTATCGAAATATGAAAAATTTTCAATTATTTGATTGATTTTTTCTTGCATTGACATTGTTTTTGGGAGAGGTTAGATTATCGAAAATTAAATAAAATGAAAATAAAAAGTTCACTTAAAACTGCTAAAGTTAGAGACAAAAATAACCAACTTGTTAAAAGAAAGGGTAAGTTATTTGTAATTAACAAGATTAACCCTAGAATGAAAGCAAAGCAGGGTTGATTTTTAACTCCTTAACTACCCTCAGAGATATATTTTTCAGCCTCTAAAGCAGCCATACATCCCATTCCAGCAGCTGTAACAGCTTGCCTATAAATCTTATCCTTAACATCGCCTGCAGCAAAAACACCAGTTACATTTGTTTTAGTGCTATCGGGTTTTGTGATAATATAACCTTCACTGTCCATTTCTAACTTACCTTTAAAGATTCCAGTTGCGGGATCATGTCCTATAGCTACAAACAAACCATCGATGCTTAGCGTCGTTTTTTCTTTTGTTAATGTGTCCAAAAGTGAAACACCAGTGAGGCTTTTATCTCCAAGATACTCATCTACTTGCTTATTCCATAAAAATTCTATTTTATTATTTTCGGTCAATCTATCTTGAAGAATTTTTTCTGATCTAAGTTTTTCTCTTCTATGAATCAAAAACACTTTAGATGCAAATTTAGTGAGAAATAAAGCCTCTTCGGCTGCTGAATTCCCGCCACCTACAACAGCAACTATCTTATCTTTAAAAAAGAAACCGTCGCATGTTGCGCATGCCGATATTCCAAATCCTTTTAGTTTTTCTTCATTTTTTACATTCAACCATCTAGCTTGAGCTCCTGTAGTTATTATTACTGTTTTAGCATTAATTTCAGATCCATCATCAAGTACTATTTTTTTAATTTGAGAATTCAAATCAACAGAAGTAACCATGCTACTTACAACGTTAGTGCCAACATTTTCGGCTTGTTTTTTCATTTGATCCATAAGCCAAGGACCTTGAATTGGATCTTCATAACCAGGGTAGTTCTCAACATCTGTTGTAATAGTCAGCTGACCACCAGGCTGAAGTCCTGAAATCATAATTGGTTTTAGGTTTGCTCTAGCTGTATAGATTGCAGCAGTATAGCCGGCTGGACCTGATCCTACTATTACTACATTATGAATTTCAGTCAATTTTTCACAGGCCAACTAGTTGGAAAAGAAACATAATTAATTTGCATGCATCTTCGTTCTATTTTAATTTCTTTTTTTTCTAAACCATGCCAAGTATTGCCGCCTGAAGCAAAATAATATCCAGTATTATGCTTATAAGGAATCGTTTTAACTAATTTCATTTCAGAGTCATAAAAATCAGTACCTAAAGTTTCCGACTCATTATAAGTATTAATAAATAACATCATTGTCATCAATTTTTCCTCAATATCTTTATGAGGTTTTAGCCAAAACCCTTTTCTATCAGAGATATATTCAACTCTTATATAAGAATTAGAAACTTTTTTCTGAATTTTTTCTTCAATTATAGAAATAACATCTTTATTTCTTAAGTCTTCAATTAGTTGATATCCTGCAGGTAGTAAATCTGCATTATCAGATTCTAAAAAAACTCTGAGTTTACCATCTATGCCACCACCTCCACCATCTGCAGCACGGGTACCATCAAAAGATCTTGGTGAATCAGATATGCTCACATTCATTAATTCTTTTACCATAGTTTCACTTAGTGGCTTGTCAATTTGACAGTGATTAAATGGATAATCAAAATCTTCAGATCTTTTCAATAGGGAATCTTTTAATGACATATTCAAGTACTGAAAATAGGTGACTGATTAATCTTATTCAAGATTTTTTTTTTTAATTCTGATAAATCCTCATTTGCTGATATTTTATAAGGAGTAAAATCGATCGAAAAGTTCTTAATATAGTTTTTTTCAATCAATTTTTCGTGAAAAGACTCATATCTTTTAGGTAGGTTTTCTTTTTCAAACGAATATATGAAAGTTCCAATTCCAGAATACACAGATTCTGATATCATTGATATTGATTCCCAAGTAACAATATTAGCAATTGATTTAGAGAGAAACTCCCCATATTTAACAGGATCATTAAGATCTATATATAAGTTTGTATTATTTATTTTACTTTTTTTAATTTTTTCAATTAAAATGCTTGGAGTCCTTCTGGAAGGTATAATTTGAACAAAGTATCTCAGACTAAGTGCCCTAATATCATTTAAAATATTTTCTTGTGTAATTTTATTAAATTTAAAATTTTTATTTCTACCGCCTATTATAAAATTGACAGTCTTTTTATTTTTTTCAGTATGGCTTTTGTTAAATTTAATATTATGTATAGCAAAAGTTGTGGTTAATGAGTTTTCTAAATTTAAATTATCATGTTGAGGAGCTATAATTAAATCAAAAAATTTATATGAAGTTCTTGGATCTTGAATATGAATATTAAAAATATTCTTATATTTTTTTTTAAGTGCAATTGATGCCTTAACGCTTTTTTTTCCACAACTTATTAAAACTGTTGGTTGGTTAATTTTGTAATCATTACTATTTTTAATGATTAAGGTAGTGGCAGGAATTAATTGAATTGGAAGTATTTTAAATAAGTAATGTATTTTCAAATCTATATTTTTATATGGATAACCAATTAAACTAGCCAAACCTTCTATTTGACTTTTCATACCCGCAGCTCCTTCGCTGATTGTAAGAACTTGAAACTCCTTCAACTAAAACTATTTAAATCTTACTAATTTAATTTCATAAGATGTAATTCCTTTAGGTGTGGATACTTCTACATAATCACCTTTTTTTTTACCAATTAGAGATTTTGCTATAGGACTTGTTACTGATATCTTTTTATTTTCAATATCAGCTTCGACTTCTCCGACTAATTGATATTTTGATTCTTTCTTATCTTCTAAGTTGATAATTGTGACCGATGCTCCGAATTTAACAATACTTCCAGAAAGTTGAGAAACGTCTATAATTTCTGCTTTTGATATTATCCCTTCGATTTCTCCAACTCGTCCTTCAATAAAACTTTGTTTTTCTCTTGCTGCATGATATTCAGCATTTTCAGAAAGGTCTCCATTTGATCTAGCATCTGCTATCGCCTTTACAATCGTTGGTCTTTCAACTGTCTTAAGATATTTTAACTCTTCTATGAGCTTTTTCTGCCCATCTTCTGTCATCGGTATTTTGTCCATTTTTAATTTTACCCCTTAAATTGACTAGACTGAAGAAACTATTGAATTTATCACTAATATTCAAATGAATTTTTTATGCTATAAATATGATGTTTTTGTATAGGTTTCACTTTTAGTTGGGTATTTTGAAGTTTTATAATGGATTTGCATAAAATTTTAGCACTTCTTAAGTTTGTGTAGTAAGGAACATTTAAATCTACTGCAGTCCTTCTAATTGTGAAACTGTCTCTTATTGCTTGTTTATTTTCTGTAGTATTAATCACAAGATCAATTTTACCTTGTTCTAAATATTCAACTATATGTGGAGACCCTTCCGCAACTTTGTTTATAGCTTCTGATTGAATTTTTTTTTCTTTTAAGTATAGAAAAGTCCCTCTTGTTGTAAAAATATTAAAATTAAATGAAATTAATTCATTAACAATTTCAAAGATTAAAGATTTATCTTCATCTTTAACTGAAATAAAAATATTTTTAATATTATTTATTTTCTGACCGGCAGCTAACTGACTTTTAAAAAAAGCTATATCAAAGTCTCCATCTATTCCCATTACTTCACCAGTACTTTTCATCTCAGGACCTAATATTACATCGGTGTTAGGAAATTTATTAAAGGGAAATACTGCTTCTTTAATAGCGAAATAAGGTAACTTGTTAGTGTCAATTTTCATAAGATTTTTATCTAAAAATTTTCCAGCTATGAGGCTTGCTGCAATTCTTATAAAAGGAATTCCTAGCGCCTTAGCCAAGAAAGGTATCGTTCTTGACGCTCTTGGATTTGCTTCCAATATAAATATATCATTATTTTTAACAGCGTATTGTACATTCATTAACCCAATAGTTTCGAGAGAGTTAGCTAAACTAATTGTAAATTCTTTAATTTGAGAAATAATATTATTGTCCAAAGAAAATGTTGGAATCGAGCAGGCGCTATCACCAGAATGAATTCCGGCTTCCTCAATATGTTCCATTATTCCGGCAATCATGGTAGAGCCGTTAATATCTCTTAATATATCTACATCAACTTCTGTTGCATTTTTAAGAAATTCATCAATTAAAATCACATTATTTTCAAGAGCCCAATAATTTTGATCTATGTAATCTTTAACATCATCTAAATCATTCATTTTTTCCATCATTCTTCCACCAATGACATATGAAGGTCTGAGTAAAATTGGAAAATTTAATTTTCCAGATTTAACTAATAATTCTTTGGTTCCAATAGAAATATCACTTTTTGGTTGCCTTAAACCTATTTTAGAAATTAATTTCTGGAATTTTTCTCTATCTTCTGAGATATCTATAGCATCAAAAGAGGTGCCTAATATCTTATAGCCGTATTCTTTTAATTTATTAGCAATTCTTAATGGGGTTTGACCGCCAAATTGAACAACCACTCCCTCAACTTCACCAATTTCACTTTCTTTATCGATTATATTTTTCACAAACTCAAAATCCAAAGGTTCAAAATACAACTTATCAGATGTATCGTAGTCAGTAGATACGGTTTCTGGATTACAGTTGATCATAATTGTTTGATAGCCTAATTTTTTAAAAGCTTTTACAGCCTGTACGCAACAGTAATCAAATTCAATGCCTTGACCAATTCTGTTAGGCCCGGAACCAAGTATGATAATCTTTTTCTTATCTTCTGGTCTTGCTTCACAACTATAAGAATTAGTTTCTTTTTCAAAAGTTGAATAAAGGTATGCAGTTGATGAGTCAAATTCATTTCCGCATGTATCCACTCTTTTAAAAATATTTTTAATTTTAAAATCTTTCATCTTTTTAAATATTTCTTTAATAGGCAATTTAGATAGATTTGCTATGTGCTGATTTGAAAAACCAATACTTTTAATTGAAATTAAAAAGTTTTTATCTAATGTCCCATTTCTCTTAATTATATCTTTCTCTATATCGATAATTTGCTTTATCTCTCTTAAGAAAAAAAGATCAATAAAAGTTAATTTATTTATTTCCGATAAAGAAAACTCTCTTCTAATTGACTCAGCAACCAATAGCAATCTATCAGGACGTTGTTTTGCTAGTTCCTCTTTCAAATCATCATTTTTAATATTCAAAATAGAATGATTTTTTTCAAATCCGTAAGTTTCAGATTCAATAGAATACAATGCTTTTAAAATCGATTCCTTAAATGTTCTTCCTATAGACATAATTTCTCCAACAGATTTCATAGCAGTATTTAATTCGAGCGGTGTGCCGTTAAATTTTTCAAAATTAAACTTAGGTATTTTAGTAACTATATAATCAATAGTTGGCTCAAAACTTGCTGGAGTAACTTTTGTAATATCATTATCTAATTCATCTAGTGTATAACCAACTGCTAATAAAGCAGCAACTTTTGCTATCGGAAAACCTGTTGCTTTAGAAGCTAGCGCCGAAGACCTGCTTACTCTAGGATTCATTTCAATTACTAAAATCCTTCCATCTGATGGATTGAGGGCAAATTGAACGTTTGATCCCCCTGTTTCAACTCCAATTTTTTTTAAAATGGAAATACTTTGGTTTCTTAATTCTTGATATTCTTTATCTGTTAATGTTAAAGCTGGAGCTATAGTTATACTATCTCCAGTGTGAATTCCCATTGGATCTAAATTTTCTATAGAACAAATTATAATTGAATTATCTTTTTGATCTCTCACTACTTCGAATTCAAACTCTTTCCATCCAACTAATGACTCTTCAACTAAAGTTTTTTTTACAGGACTTAAGTCAATTGCATTTTTAACTTTTGAACAAAAATCATTTTGATTATTAACTATGCCTCCTCCTGTTCCTCCAAGTGTATAAAAGGGTCTCATTATTATTGGATATTCAACTTCATGACTAATTTTTTCTAAATCAGACTTATCGTCCACTATAATACTGAAAGGAGTTTCTAGGTTAATCTCTTGCATAGCTTGAGCAAAAAGCTCTCTATCTTCAGCAATATCAATAGATCTAGGGCTTGCTCCTAAAACTTTTATAGGATTCGTATCAAAATATTTTTCATTGTTTAATTCTCTTATGACATTTAATGCCGTTTGACCTCCCATTGTTGGGAGAATTGCGTCTGGTTTTTCTTCCTCTATTATTTTTTTAACTATTATTGAATTTATAGGTTCTATATAAGTTTTATCTGCAAATTCAGGATCAGTCATAATTGTTGCTGGATTTGAGTTTATTAAAATAACTTCGTACCCTTCTTGTTTAAGAGCTTTGCAGGCCTGACTACCAGAGTAATCAAATTCACAAGCTTGCCCTATAACAATAGGACCAGAGCCAATAACAAGTATTTTGGATATGTCTTTTCTAGCTGGCATTTTTTTTTATAAGGTTAATAAAATCATCAAATAAATACTGACTATCGTGTGGGCCAGGGCTTGATTCAGGGTGATATTGAACTGAAAATAAAGGTTGATTTTTTGATTTCATTCCATCAATTGAGTTATCAAATAAAGACAAATGAGTAATTTCCATACTTTCAGGAATATTACTTTCAGTAACAACAAACCCATGGTTTTGTGATGTAATTTCAACCTTTCCACTTAGTAAATTTTTAACAGGGTGATTTGCTCCACGGTGTCCTTTTTCCATTCTCTTTGTTTCTGCTCCTAATGCCAAACAAAGAATCTGATGCCCAAGACAAATACCAAAAGTGGGAATTTTATTACTAATAAGTAAATTTAACTCACTTTTAATATTTGAAAAAACTTTTTTAGGATCCCCAGGACCATTGCTTAAAAAAATTCCATCATAATTTTTATCTATTATTTCTTTAGAAGAAAAATTCATATCATATTCGTCGATAGCGCAATTTCTTTTGATCAAGTTTTTTTTGATATTATCCTTTGCTCCAAAATCAAGAAAAGCAATTTTCAACTCACCTCTTGGATTAATTTTTTTTTTATCTAATTGTTTTGTATAATCACCGATGACATCATTTTCTTCTAATTTTTTATATCCATCTATTGCCTTAATGATTTCTTTTAAGGATTTTTTTTCAAAATAATCTTTTGTGCAGAGCATTACATTTTTTGGGCCTTTATTTCTTATTGTTGAAGTTAAAGCTCTTGTATCTAAATCCCAAAAAACAGATGATTTTTGACTAACAATCCAGTTAATAAAATTTTCCGTGGACCTCCAATTAGATGAATTTGATACTAGTTCCTTGACAATTAGCCCTGATGCATGAATTTTCCAAGATTCATAGTCCTCCTCATTTGTACCTACAATACCTATCATGGGGAATGTAAATGTAATAAATTGAGACTTATAAGAAGGGTCAGTTAAAATTTCCTGATAACCCGTCATACTAGTATTGAAGCAGATTTCAGAAATTAACGATTGATGTGAAGATAAGAATTTTCCCTTAAAAATATGATTTTCATCATAAATTAAAAATCCTTGTTGATAATTTTGAATTAGAGAATTATCAATTACAGTCATGTTAAATCATTTGTATTAGTATATTATTAAGAGAGATTTTCAAATGAGTTTAGCTGAAAAAATAAATATTGATGTGAAAAATGCTCTAAAAGCTAGAGATAAGAAACTTTTGTCAGTATCTAGAAGCGTTTTATCTGAACTTAAAAATCACTTAATTAAAGAGAATCTAGATAGAGATATCTCGAATGTTACAGATGATTCTTTTAAAAAAGTTATAAAAACTATCGTAAAGCAGAAAAACGAGACCAAAGATTACTTGATTAAAGCTAACGATCAAAAAAAAATTGAAGTTATTAACTATGACTTGTCTTATCTTGAATCGTTTATGCCAAAATATTTAAGCATTAATGACACTGAAGAATTAATTAAAAAATATATATCTGAAAAAAATCTTGAAAAGAAGGACTTTGGAAAGTTGATGGGTGTATTAAAGTCTAATCATGCTAACGAAATAGATTTAGCGAAAGCTTCTAAAATTTCTAGTAATTTACTAAAGTAATCAATGTCTAATGACACAGTAAGAGAAATTATTGAAAGAATTTCAATAGTAGAAATTATAGGCAAGCATGTTTCTCTTTCTAAAAAAGGTTCTAATTTTTTTGGCTTAAGCCCGTTTAAAAATGAAAAAACCCCATCATTTTCTGTTAATGAAGAAAAAAAAATGTTCAAATGTTTTAGTACTGGGGAAGGGGGCAATGTATTTGATTTTTTAATTAAAGTTAAAGGCTACACTTTTAAGGAAGCTTTAAATGAGCTTGCTGAGAAGTCTGGAGTACAACTCCAATCATATGCAGGTAGTCAGGATTACCAAAGCATTTATGATATTAATGAATTTTCAAAAAATTATTTCCATAAAGAGTTATCTAAAAATATTCATTATTTAAATTATTATAAAAATATAAGAAAATTTAATGAAGAAAGTATTGACTTTTTTAAACTAGGATCTCTTTCAAATCAAAAAGACTTTATAAAAATTTTAATGAGTAATTTTAGTGAGGAAGAACTTTTAAAATCAGCTATTATTAGAAAGAATAATGGTAAGACATATTCTTTTTTTTCTAGCAGGGTCATTATCCCAATTTCTGGTATTTCCAATAAGATTTTTGGTTTCGGCGCTAGAACAATTGGTAATGATTTGCCAAAGTATATAAATAGTGGTGAAACTAAAGTTTTTAAGAAAAAAAATATTCTTTATAATGAATCTTGTTTAGTTAAAAATTCAGAAAAAAAAGTAATTATTACTGAAGGTTATTTTGACGTAATTAAGATGCATCAACATGGTATCAAAAATGTTGTAGCTCCATTAGGAACATCAATAAATCATGAGAAAATTATAGAAATTACTAAAAGAGGCTTAGAGTGTATTATTTGTCTTGACGGAGATGTTGCAGGTAGAAATTCAATGTTACGACTACTCGACAACCTATTAAAAGATCGCAACTTTGAATTAGGAATTAAATTTGTATTATTGCCAAAAGATACAGATCCCGATCAGTTATTAGATGATAGTAAAATAAATCTTTTAAAAGAGCTCCTTGGTAACCCTCTATCAATTGAGAGCTTTATTGAAAAATATTTAGAAAAATTTTCATTAAGTGAAAATATTGAAACTCAGTACAAGGGAAAAAAATATTTAACACAATTAATTAACAGCGTTGAAAATTCAGATTTAAAAGAAATTATTAAAGATCATTTTAAGGGTATCGGAACAAAAAAAAAATTAAATTCTCCTGACATCTCAAATATTCAGCTTAAAAATGACCTTAAATCAAAATTTAGTGCTGCAGTAATTTTGGCTTTTATTGAAAATCCTAGCCTAAGAGAGAATGTCTATGATATCATCTTAATTAGTAGATTTGACGGTATTTTTGAAGAAATTAGAAAACTAATAACTAAAACAGAGTATTTTAAGAGTTCTCCTGAAGAATTATTTGATGAACTTAATACAAATGGATTGAATTTTAATAAAAATCAACTATTTTCAAGGGAGATTCGCAGATTATGTAAATTTGCAAATTCTAATTTTAAAGGTGATTTTTATCTAGAAATTAATAAAGCTCTAAATTATATAAATAAAAAAAATTAATGAAAAAAACTGTAAAAAAAACTGCTCCTAAAATTGTAACTAAAAAAAATGTTACAAAAATAAAAAAAGAAAAAAAAATTGCTGCTTTAAAACCTGTAGATATTATTTCTCTAGAAAATGAAAAAGAACTTGAATCTATAATACTAAAAGAGTTTGATAAAGACATTCTATCTAAATGTTCTTTATTTATTAAGTCTTATAGTAAGTCAGAAGACGCAATAATTTCTTTAAATAATTTTTTAGAGTACCTTGGAAATATAGATGAAGATCTTCATAAAACCTTATTAAAATACTCAGCTAGCGCTAATGAATCTGATGAAAAAAAAGATGATTCAGAAGAGGAGGAGAAAGCTCCTGCTGTGAAAAGCGATGATCCTGTAAGGATGTACTTAAAGGAAATGGGCAATGTTGAATTACTCTCTAGGGAAGGAGAAATTGCAATTGCAAAAAGAATAGAACACGGCTTAGACAGAATGATGAATTCAATTTTAGAATGCCCTGCATCTCTTGACATAATTAAAAAATGGGTTCAAAAAGTAAAAAATTCAGAAATTAACTTAAGAGAAATTGTAGATTTTGATGAATATTTTAATGAAGATAATGATCCTTATTCAAATACCTCTAAAAGAAAAGAAATTCAAAAGATTATTAACGATAGAAAAAAAGCTGTTTTAAAGGAAAAACAACAGTTACTTAAAGCACAGGGAATTGAAGTTGAAAAAGAAAAATTAGAAGAAACTACTTCGGAAGATCTTGAAAATGAAAGTTTCTCAATTTCCGTAATTGAAGAATTTTATAAACCTGAGATATTAAAAAAACTTGATAGAGTACTGCTTTTATCTGAAAATATTACAAAGATTAAAAAAAATAAGAACATAACTAAAATTGTTGATTCAAAGACTCTACGCAGCTTAAAAAAATATCAAGATGAGATTCTTACTTATTTTAATGAGATAAAAATTAAGCCACATAAGCTAGAAGAGATTATTTCACATTTGTATTTAATTAATAAGGAAATTCAATCTAAGGAAGTTGCTGTTCTTTCATTGGCTGTTTCATCAGGAGTGCCTAGAAGCTTGTTCTTAAAGCATCATAATCTTAAAGATACTTATAGTGTTTATCAAAAGCATATGATTTCAAGTGATGAAAAATTTAAAAATTTATTTGAAAAATATGCTGATAAATTAAAAGACATTTATAAAGAAATACTAAGTTTATCAAATATATCTAACCAAAATACTATTGAGTTCAAAGAGAAAGTTCGCGAAATCCAATCTGGCCAAAGAACGGCAAATCAAGCTAAAAAAGAAATGATTGAGGCCAATTTGAGACTGGTTATTTCAATTGCAAAAAAATATACAAATCGTGGACTTCAATTTCTCGATCTCATTCAAGAAGGAAATATTGGATTAATGAAAGCCGTTGATAAATTTGAATATAGAAGGGGTTATAAATTCTCCACTTATGCAACTTGGTGGATTAGGCAAGCAATTACAAGATCTATAGCAGATCAAGCAAGAACAATAAGAATACCTGTGCACATGATAGAAACCATCAATAAGATTGTTAGATCTAGTAGGCAATTGATTTTAGAGTTAGGTAGAGAGCCTACACCCGAGGAATTATCAGTTAGATTAAAAATGCCAATTGAAAAAGTTAGAAAGGTTCTTAAGATTGCCAAAGAGCCTGTGAGTCTAGAAACACCAATTGGTGATGATGATGATAGTTTTTTAGGTGACTTTATAGAAGATAAAAATGCAGTTATTCCAGAAGAGGCTGTAATGCAACTAAATCTCAGGGAAACTACAACTAAAATTTTATCAACCTTAACTCCGAGAGAAGAAAGAGTTTTAAGAATGAGATTTGGAATTGGGATGTCATCTGACCACACTCTTGAAGAAGTTGGACAACAGTTTAGTGTAACAAGAGAGAGAATTAGGCAAATTGAAGCCAAAGCCTTAAGAAAACTAAAGCATCCTATTAGATCAAAAAAACTTAAATCCTTTATGGATTCATAGATTAAGTTTACTTAAAAAAAATTTTATCGAATATATACAAATAAATTGATGGAGAACCGACACCAAAAGCTGTTATTACAGTAATTCCAGTTAAGGCAAAATTATAAAAAACACCGTAATAAATAAGCCTAAAAGAGTAAATCTCAGATAGATCAGTATCTATTTTGCTGTTAAAATTATAGAAGTAATAATTAGTTAAAAAAATGAATAATATTAAATACGCGAAAACTCTATAGGAATCAATATAAGTTATTGAGAGTTTAATTAATATTTGAGATAATAAAAATATTAAGATCAAGTAGTTTAAATTAAAAAATTTATCTTTATTTTGTTTTAAATGCTTAAAGAGAATAAAAATACCTAAGCCCATACAAGGAAGATTCAAAAGAAGAAAATCTATCATAAGGTATGGATCGGCTCTATAGTTAGTTGAAACACTAAATGCGAGCCCCCAATCTGTTAAAATATCTAAATCTTTAATTGGATTGGCAAAAAAAGTTTCTATGATATCTAAACGAGGAACAAAACTATCATAGTCTTCAAGTAAAATTTTCATTTCATCAAAAGAAATATTTGTAGGGTACCCAAATTTAAAATTTATATAAACACCGGTAATCATTATTAGAAGAATGATTAAGAAATTAGAAATATAATTTAAATCTTTGAGTTTATTTCTATTTAAAAAGTCCATAAGAATAATAAATATTAGATATGGTATTTGTATTAATATAAATACCTCATGGACTAAAATTCCTATTACGCATAATAAGCCAATCGTTATTGATAAAAAATAATTTAATTTATTTTTAAGTATTATAATTGTAATTATTAATAATATTAAGTTATTAATTTGGTCTAATCTACCTAGGTCAGTTAAATAAAAATTTATAAAGTACGGAGTTGTAAAAAACAAAATCACAAAAACAAAATTACTGTTACTATAAAACCTCTTTAATAGGTCAATTGAAAAATATAAAATAATAATAATTTTAGATATCAAAACAAAATATGATATTACTAGTATATTAAAATATGAAGGAGGATTTCCAAAAATAAAATGATACACGGTACCTACAAGTGATCTTTTTATAAATCCATAATTTTGAAAGTTTGTGAGCCAATGAGTTGCTCGATGCTCGTTTAATCCACTTAATGTATATATGTTTATATAATCAAATGAATAAATTTTAATACTTAAAATGATTAATAAATTTACTATAAATGATATCAGCAGAATCTTAATTTTATTTCTCTTCATAAATTTAAACATTATCTCATGATCAAATATAATCCTTATCGAAATAAAAGTTACAGAGAGATAAAATATAAAAGTTAATATAAATTCTATTTTGTATTCAAAATTAATTAAATCTAATCTTTTTAAAAAAATATGTATCAAAATCAATATAAAAATTGTTAAAAAATAAGATAATTTTTTTAAATACAGAATGTTAACTGGCATTTTATAATTTACTTAAAAATTTTATTTGATAATTAATCTAATACAATATCTTAATATCTATTATCAATTAATTTTTCTAATATTTAATTTAGTGCTTTTTAGGTGGATAGTCTTTATTTTAGTGGCTTAATATTTATTTGTAATTAACCTCTTAATTGTCTTTATGCTAGATATAAGCTCTTTTTTGATAGATAATTTTGATTGACCGGCGTTCTCATCTCTTTCTACAAATGTTATCGGATATTCTCCAATTTTATAATTATTTCTATTTGATAAGTACGTTAATTCTAAGACAAATGAGGGGTGTCCTTTTTCTATTAAGAGGTCATCTAGCTTATAAAAAATTTCTCTCTTGAATACCCTAAATGAATGTGTGATATCATTTATATTTAGATTTAAGATATATTTTGCTAAATAGTTAAAGTATTTTGACCCAATTTTTTTAAATAATTCTTTATTGATTTGTTTACTTTGTTTTAAAAATCTTGACCCAATCACCATATCATATTTTTGATTTTCAATCATATTAATCATTTTAATTAAGTATTCCGGTGAGGTTGATAAGTCTGAATCTAAAAATATTATTAATTTACCTATCGATTTTTTAGATCCATAATGAAGGGCTGCACCTATACCCTCTTTTTTACCATGTTGAATTAATTTTACATTGTTGTATGTCGATGAGAGTTTAACTACTTCTTCTGCAGATCCGTCAGGGCTGATATCGTCAACAAACAATATTTCATAATCATTTTTTAAACCAAAATACTTATAAATATTAATTATTGTTTTTTTAATATTTGGCTTTTCATTGTATATGGGTATTACAAAACTATATTTTATTTCCAATTTTTAGCCTTTCGTTCATCATTTTTAATAATCCAGATCTAAAAGTTGTCTCAGGTTTCCATTTAAAAATATTTTCTAATAAACTTATATTGCACAAGTGATCGTTATCGCCAATTCTACTGTTATTTTCGTTATAACTAATTTTTTTTTTAATTTTAAGACCCTTACATATCATACTAACTATACTTTCTATCTTAAGGCTTCTGCCGTAACCTAAATTTATTGGTAAATATATCTTATTAATTTTCTTAAAATTTAATATTGACAAGTATATCCCATTAGTCACATCGTCGATATAGATCATATCTCTTTTTATTGAACCATTGCCAAAATTTATACTATTTAATTTTGATTTAATTTTTTTAATAGCTATTTCTACGAATTGTTTATCACTTGCGCCATTCCCATAGACAGTAAATAGTCTAAAGCTTATACATTTAAAATAGTTTTTACTCGAATAATTTTTTAAGATTTTTTCACATAATAACTTACTCTTACCTAAAGATTCTTTTGGATCTAAAAAAGAGTTTTCTTTAAATCTTTTATCTCTTGTCCCTGAATAAATATAAGCGCTTGATATGTATATCATTTTTTTACACTTAATTTTTTTTGCTAATTTACTTATATTTTCTGTAATTAGTTGATTTTTATTTATTTGATTGATGCCAGATTTACCTTCTAAAAATGGATCCCTATCTGCTGCTAAGTGGATAATAAAATCAGCTTCTTGAATTTTATTTTTCATTTCTAGATATTTGGTTAAATTAATTTTTAAGAAAGTTACATTTGGAAGTTCAACTTTAGGCTTATTATTTAAGTAAGTGCCGGTAATAATAAAATTATTAAAACTAGATAATTTTTTGACTAAATTTAGTCCTATAAAACCACTTGCTCCAAATATCAAAATTTTATCCATTATTGATTAAATATTATCTATTTTTTTATTAATACAACACAAGATAATAGATAATATTTAATAATTCTTATTTATTTCTCTTGTCCTTATGTATTAAGTAATTACTTGCACCTAATATTAAATTCATTATCATCCAATTTCTTATTTCTATGACTAAAATGCAATATAAAATATCAATAGACTCTTGGGATGACCTGGAAAAAAAATCTATTATTGATGTAATAAACTCAGGTCAATATTCAATGGGTAAAAAAGTTAAGCTTTTTGAACAAAAATTTGCTAAATTTCTAGGCTCAAAGTACTCTGTAATGGTTAATTCTGGGTCTTCAGCTAACTTAATTGGTGTTGCAGCACAATTTTTTTTAAAAAAGAATAAACTTAAAAGAGGGGATGAAGTGATTGTTCCCGCGATTGGATGGAGTACAACTTATTCACCATTACAACAATTTGATTTAAAGTTAAAAATTGTAGATATAAGTTTAAAAGACTTAAATATTGATATCGATTTATTAAAAAAAGCTATAACAAAAAAAACAAAGATGATTTGCGCGGTCAATTTATCTGGTATGCCCTCTAATTCAATTGAAATAAAAAAACTATGTAAAAAAAATAAAATTATCTTTTACGAAGATAATTGCGAAAGTCTCGGTTCTAAAATTATTAAAAAACGAACTGGTAGTTTTGGTGATTTTGGAACTCATAGTTTTTTCTTTTCTCACCATATGTCAACAATTGAAGGTGGGATGGTTGCTACTGATAGTTTTGAGCTTTATAATATATTGAAATGCATAAGAGCCCATGGCTGGACTAGGGATTTATCAAAAAATAGCCATTTATTTAAGAATAATAAAAAAGATGAAGAATTTACGGGACAATATAATTTTATATTGCCAGGCTTTAATGTTAGACCAACTGAAATTAATGCATCTATTGGAATTACACAGTTAAAAAAAATAGATAAAATGATTAAACTTAGAAGGCAAAATCTTTCATTATTTGAAAATTTATTTGCTAATGATAATAGGTTTATTATTCCAAAATCACCTTATTTTAATTCTAGTTTTGCTTTCCCACTAATATTAAAGCCAGAATTTTCAAAACTTCGTAGTAATATCTTTAAGATTTTAAAAAAAAATAACATAGAATTTAGACTTATTGCTGGTGGATGTTTTACAAAACATCCCGCAAAAGAATATTATAATTTTGAAATTTATAAAAATGATATTAAGAATGCTGAGTTTGTTCATAGTAATGGATTTTGGATTGGAAATTATGGTAAAGATTTAAATAATGAAATTAGATTTTTGTATAGTTTAATTAAGAAAATTTAGCTAATCTGAATTATGAAAAAAAAAATAGCATTAATCTTTGGTATTACCGGACAAGATGGCAGTTATTTAGCTGAATTACTTTTAGCCAAAAAATATACTGTTTTTGGTGTTATTAGAAGATCGTCTGCACCAAATACACAAAGAATTGACCATTTAATTCCTCAGAGCTACGATGATCATAAATCTAATAAAGTTAAACTTTTATACGGAGATCTTACTGATAGTTTATCAATCATAAAAATTCTTACGCAAACAAAACCTGATGAAATTTATAATTTAGCTGCACAAAGTCATGTAAAGGTTAGCTCAGATATCCCTGAATACACTTACAATGTTGTTGGATTGGGAGTACTTAGAATACTAGAAAGTATTAAAATGCTGAATTTAAATTCAAAATTCCTTCAAGCTTCTTCTTCTGAAATGTATGGCAATAGTCCCGACATATCACAAAATGAAAAAACTAACTTTAGTCCTCAGTCAGTTTACGCATCCGCAAAAGTACTAGGTTATTGGACTACAGTTAACTATAGAGATAATTACAAAATTTTTGCATCTAATTCGATTATGTTTAATCATGAGTCTCCTAGAAGAGGTATAAATTTTGTAACAAAAAAAATTATTAGAGGAATGTGTGAAATAAAACTCAATAAAAGAAATTTTCTATATCTCGGTAATCTAGAAGCAAAGAGAGATTGGGGGTACGCTAAAGAGTATTGTCTTATGCTTTGGAAAATGCTCCAACTTAAAAAGCCTGGTGATTATGTCATTTCTACTGATAAAAGTTATTCAGTAAGAGATTTTATAGAAATTGCATCAAGTCAATTAGGATTTAAATTATCTTGGAAGAATAAAGGTCTAAAAGAGATTGGTGTAAATGGCAATAATAATAAAACTATTATCAAAATCAGTCCTTTTTATTATAGAAAAGGTGAAGTTAATTATCTTTTAGGAGATTCCTCTAAAGCAAGAAAAGAACTTGGATGGAAGCCAAAAACCGATCTGAGCGAGTTAATTTCAATAATGATAAAAGAAGAATTGAATTTTATAAAAGATAATAGATTTTATTAGTGCTTATCAGAAGATAAATTCTTAAATATAAATTTGAAATCACAAATTATTCTAAAATATACTTCTATTTATTTTTTTAAAAATTATGCTTTAATCTCTTTTATGTGATTATAATTATTTTTATTCCCGATGATTCAGTCTTTAAGTTTTGTTCTTAATATAATTTTCACTAATTTCTATCTGTTAAGTTTCTTCTTTATACTCTCTTTCAAGGTAAAACTAGACTACTTAAGGTGAATATTATTCTTATAATTTTGTTATTTTTTTTTCACTTGAACTTCCTATTTTTGTCGTCTACATCTAATATACATTTGCTAACTTCTCCCTTTATTGGAATTGTCAGCACACGGTCAACTTCTAAGACCGGTATAAGCGATTATCTAACAGGGGCCTGTAGTTCAGTTGGTTAGAACGCGGTGCTCATAACGCCGTTGTCGCAGGTTCGAGTCCTGCCGGGCCCACCAAAAAAATTTATTTCTAAAAACTTTACAATATTCATTGTTGGAATAGAACTTATTATAAATATATTGTGTTGCTTGCACGTTGCTAAAAATAATGATCACTATGTAATTCCCACTAATTCATTAAACTCTTGTTTTAAGTTTAATTTAGATTCAGGTAATTGTTTTATAAGCAATATGATCTAAAAAATATTTTATAAAAATTAGGTTCCTATGTAGAGTGTAAATAATTTCTATTTATTAGATGGGTCTTAATACTTCTTAATAGTCATCTATTATTTCCTTCTTCAAGTTTATTTGTCAGTTCTATTAAACTGCCTTTACTTTGTCTTAGTAAGTTTGAGAATTCTGATTTTTTTGTAACATAGTAAGAGGAATTCTCAATAATTATATCAAGTACATAAGGTATGTTTTCAATCATCCCAACTCTCCAAACTATAGAGTAGGATTTTTCTTTATATTTTAAAATGCTATAAATTAAATATCCATTAGTATCCTCTTCTATCTTTTCCAATTCGATAGTTTGGCCATCATAATTTTCTACAAGCTCATATAGATTCCTAGTTAAGTGATCTAAAAAAGCTTTTTTATATCTATCTAAATCATTAACACTATTTTTATTAACTAATCTTCCTATTAAACTTAAACTAATAGAATTTATTGCAAAATTTTTATTAATTAATAATCTTAAATCTTCAAATAATTGTTCATTATTTTCACTCTCAATAATACCAATAAACTGTCCAGACATACTAGAAAACCATTTTTCCAAATACTCATCAGAGTGTATTGAGGATATATTTATAAAGATTAATAAAAAAATAAATTTAAATTTTTTGGACATAGTTATTCAGTGATTATTATCTGTTTTATTCTATATAAATTCTAGGCACAGGTAAATCTCTTAGATGGTCTTTGTTAATTTCACCCATCCTACGTTGATGATATAATAGTTTAATTGAATCGTAAAGGTCGTTTGAATTTGACTTTAAGTCATTTAGCTCATTATTATAATTTACTCTTGAGTTAAAACCCGACCCAATCGAATTGATACTTGATGTGCTTTCACCAGCTAAGTGTATTGGATTTATATAAAAGTCACTTACTCTACCTGCTAAATCTCTAAAGTTAGTCGGTCCTAAAATAGGAATAATTAAATAAGGTCCAGTTTTAATTCCTGCTTTACCTAAAACTATACCCATATCATTTTTTGCCTTTTTTAATCCTATATGCTTAGAGGTGTCATAGAGGCCAAGAGATGTTGTGGTATTCGTAATAAATCTTCCTGCTGAATTAAATGATTTTCTAAAGTCACCTTGAATTAAAAAAGTTATTGATGTTAAGGGTTCTTTTAAATTTGAAAAAAAATTAGCTATACCTTTTTCTGCTATATCTGGGGTAATAGCTTTATAGCCAGTAACTAATGGTTGAATTGCTATATCGTCAAATACAATATTAAAGCCTAATATTTTTCGATTAATTCTTTCAAAAGGGTCATATACGTATGTCCCATTAGAAATTTTATTTTCATCGCTTATGACTTCTTTAGCAAGAGCCTCAAAGTTAAATAAAAAAATACAAATACTAGTTATTCTTAAAACTCTAAGATAATTTAAATTAAAAATTTTATACATGATTCTCAAAGAACTTAATATAGAACAACATAAGGCTGTGGTCTATCCAAATGGTCCACTTTTGGTATTATCTGGTGCTGGTACTGGGAAAACAAGGGTTTTAACTGCTAGATTTGCTTATTTGGTTGTAAATAAAGGAATTAACCCACAATCTATAATGGCTGTCACATTTACAAATAAAGCTGCAAATGAAATCAAAAATAGAGTCTCTTCAGAGTTAAATTTAACAATTAATAGTCCTTGGATAGGTACTTTTCATGCCATCTTCGCAAAGTTCTTAAGAAAGCATTGCTCAATCATCGGTCTAAAAAGTAATTTTACAATACTTGATATAGAGGACCAAAAAAAACTAATTAAACAAGTTATTTCATTCTTAAAATTGGATAACGAACTAAGTGAAGGCATTATATTGAGCGAAATACAGAGTTTAAAAGATGAAATTATTTTATGTAATGATAGTAATGCGGTTCTAAAACATAGTTCAATTAAAGATATTGATTCTATCTATAGATTATATCAAGAAAGATTATTAGAAATTAATAGTGCAGATTTTGGAGATTTACTTCTTCATAGTTATAATATTTTAAAAAATAATCCTCAAATACTATCTACTTATAAGAGTTACCTGGAGCATATATTAATTGATGAGTTCCAAGATACTAATGTTGTTCAATACGAACTGATTAAATTACTTCTTAATGAAAATAAGAACATTTTCTGTGTAGGGGATGATGATCAATCTATATACGCATGGAGAGGAGCTAGAGTGGAAAATATTCTAAATTTTCCTGATGAGTTCAAAGCCCCAGTAGTTAGATTAACAAAAAATTATAGATCAAATAATTCAATCTTAAGTGCGGCATCGGAAATTATTAGTCATAACAAAAATAGATTAGGTAAAAATTTGGAATGCGCAAATAAAGAAATAGAAAATAATAAAATAGTCTTGCAGTCATTTTATTCTCAAGAGGAAGAGTCTTTGTGGATTGCCGATACAATATCAAGTTTATTATCCAACAAAGACATATCTTTTTCTATTCTAGTTAGACTTACCGCTCAAATGAGAAGTATAGAAGATAAATTGATAAAATACGCACTCCCATATGAAATAATTGGGGGCCCTAGATTTTTTGAACGTAAGGAAGTTAAAGATATAATAGCTTATTTAAAACTAGCCCACTCAAACGATAGTGACTTATCATTTGAAAGAATAATAAATTTACCTAGAAGAGGAATAGGAGGACAAACTTTAAATCTCATAGTTACGAATGCCAGAGAAGCTAAGATTAACTTCTTGGAATCTTCTAGAAATTTATTGAGTAAAAACATCTTTCCTCAAAGTGTTTCAACAAAAATTTCTATTTTCATATCTTTAATTGATAAATGTAAGAATATTAAGAATAAAACTAACTTAGAAGATCTGGGTATTTTTATTTTAGAAGAGTCTGGATATATGAAAATGCTGGAAATTGAAAAAAATACGAAAAAAAAATTAGAAAATGAAACAAGAATTGAAAATTTAAAAGAATTAATAAATGCAATGTCTGAATTCTCAACTCTTGAAGATTTTTTAGAACATGTTGGATTAGTGAATGATAATATTAAAAATGTTGAAAAAAATAATATAACTCTAATGACATTGCATGGAGCGAAAGGACTTGAGTTTGATCATGTTTTTTTACCGGGCTGGGAAGAAGGAATTTTTCCAAGTGCCAGAGCTCTTGAAGAAAAAGGAAATAAATCCTTAGAAGAAGAGAGAAGATTAGCTTATGTGGGTATAACTAGAGCTAAATCAAATCTATATATGTCTTATGCAACATCTAGGTATACATATGGTGTAAATAATTTTTCTATACCTTCAAGATTCTTATCAGAAATGAACACTAGTGTTTTTAATTCTAGTATATCAAAAGAAGGAACTATAAAATCAAAGTCAAAATTAGAATATATAGACAATGAATCTCTTTCTCCAGGTAAAAAAAGAATGTTAGAATTTTTAAAAAAACATAAATGAATAATAGCCTAATTAAAAAAATCAGACTCAATTTAAAAATCCATAAATTAAATGGGTTTTTAATAACTAATAATGATATTCATCTTAATGAAAATACAAATACTTTATTAAAGCCAGTCTATCAAGTAACTGGTTTCGATAGTTCTTTTTGTTATTTAATAATACTTACAAATAAAATCGCATTATTTACAGACAAAAGATATTTGCTCCAAGCAAAAAAACAATTTCACAAGAATGAACTTCAGATTTATGAATATAGTTTTAATAATATTAATTTTTTTTTAAACGATAACTTTCAATACGGTTCTATTTTAGGTGTAGATCCAAGTAGAATTTCTTTAAATAAATTTAAAGAAATTAAGAAAAATATTTTCGAATCATCATCAACATTGCTACCTTTTAAAAATCCTTTTTTTTCTTTAAATAAAAATTTAAAACCAAATTTTAATAAAAGTTTAGTTTTTAGTCTTCCCAAGACCCATATACCCAGATCTTTAAATGCGAATATTAATTATATTAAAACCAAAATTAAATCTGATGCTATTTTAATTTGGGATAATTCTCACATTGCCTATTTACTAAATATTAGGTCTTTTGAACTAGATAATTCAACAAAACCTTTTGCTGGGCTTCTTATTTTAAAAGAAGGTAAACATTTTATAATTTCTGATAACCTACTGATTAAAAAGATTGCTAAGTTTAATAACGATTTTGAAATTATTTCTTATATTGATTTTTATAAAAGACTTAAATTATTGAAAATAAAAAGATTAGAAGCAGATTTTTCTAAGATTAATCTAGATATTTATCAATCTCTGAGACTCAAATTAATTGATGTTATAAGTACAACTATTGATTTATCTAATTATGTCAGTATCAAGACTCCACAAGAATATAAAAATATAAATAAGGCTCAATTTGAAGATGGTCTTGCTATGACTAAATTTATTATTTTCTTTAAAAGTGAAAATATTGAATCTTACGATGAGTTTTCTTTATCTTTAATTTTAGAAAATTTTAGAAAAAAAAGAATAAATTTTTTTAGAAACTCATTTAATTATATATCTGCCTTTGATTCCAATGCATCAAAAATTCATTATAAGCCGATAAAAAGTAAATCACTTAATGCTAAAAATCGTATGATTTATTTAATTGACTCTGGGGCACACTATTTAGAAGGTACGACTGATGTAACTAGAGTAATAGGCCTCAAAAATATACTTGTTACTGTTAAGAATGCTTATACTTATATTTTAAAATCGCTAATTGAAATTGAGTTAAGGTCCTTTAGTTATCCACTAGCCGCAAGTAACCTAGATTTTAAGATTAGAAATATGCTCAAATTAAAAAAAATAGTTTATGGACATGGATCAGGACATGGTGTGGGATATTTTAATGATGTTCATGAAAAACCTCCTATCATTAGCCCTCACAGTAAAAATTTTATTAAAAATAATCAATTTTTTTCAATTGAACCGGGATATTATGTAGACAATAAATTTGGACTCAGGTTAGAAAATTTATATTTTTCTAAATTAAAAAATAATATTATCACTCTCCAAAATACCACTCTAGTACCCTATGATTTGAAAATGATCAACATTAAGCTTCTTACTTTAAAGGAAGTTAAATTTATTAATAAATATCATAAGCAAATATTAAATACATATGAACTTCTTTTAACTGATATTGAAGTCAATTTTTTTATCAAAAATTTTTTTATTTAATTAGTTCTATGAACTCTTCTTCAGATAAAATTTTTATATTTAGTTCATTTGCAATTTTAAGTTTTGAGCCTGGATTTTTACCTGCAATTAGATAATCTAATTTTTTATTAACTGAAGAAAGAATTTTAAAACCATAATTTTTAGCTAATTGCTTAGCCTCATCTCTTGATATTTTTTCTAGTGTTCCTGTAAAAACAATATTTTTATTCAAGATATTAATTATTTTTACAGGTTCTATATCTAATATTTTTATCAAATTAATAATTTCTTTTTTATTTTTAACTTTTTTTAAATGATTACTTAATGAATAAGATGCCTTACTTCCTAGTCCATCTATTTCTGTTAGTTCTTCTATTTTAATACCATTTTCTATTGATTTAATTAGATTACCTTTGTTTAAGAAATAGTAAGATAAAATTTGAGAGTTATTCTCACCAATATGCCTTATGCCTAATGAATAAATAAATTTATCTAAAATTATAGTTCTTGATTTTTTGACTGAGTTTATAATATTTTCATATGATTTTAGTCCAAATCCCTCTAATCCAATAATAGAATCTCTATATTTGTTTAAATTGAAAATATCTAATCGATTTTTAATAAAACCAAGTTCTATAAATTTTGAAATTATTTTTTTTCCAAGTCCATCTATGTTAAATGCTTTCCTAGATACAAAATGATTTAAATTTTCTTGAAATTGATAAATGCATTCATCTTCACCTGAACATCTTAGTACGGCATCATTCTTATTTTCTATAATTTTATTTCCACATAAACAAAATTTTGGCTTCCTATATTTTTTTAAATCTTTACTTCTATTTTTTAGTTCTACGCTATTAACGTATGGTATCACATCGCCAGCTCTTTCTATCCATACATAGTCCCCAACTCTTATGTCTTTTCTCTCCAGTTCTTCAAAGTTATGTAGAGTTGCGTTTGAAACTATTACTCCTCCTATGTTAACTGGTTCTAGTCTTGCAACAGGAGTTAAGGCACCAGTTCTTCCTACCTGAATATCTACACCGTTAATCTTTGTTAACGCCTTATTAGAGTCAAATTTAGATGCTATGGCCCATCGTGGGTACTTTGAAGTATCTCCTAATCTATCTTGAGTACTAATCTCATTGATTTTTGTTACAATACCATCAATATCATAAGCTATTTCTATTCTTTGTTTTTCAATTTTTTTAACATAATTAAATATATCGTCTGTATTTTTAAAAATTTGAAATTTTTCAGTTAATTTAAACTTATTTTTTTTACAAAATTCTAAAAAATCAATATATGTTTTGAATTTTTCCTTTCCACTTATATATCCATATCCATGCGGAATAAAATTTAATGGTCTCGAATTACTAATTTCATGGTTCAATTGTCTCAGAGATCCTGATGCTGCATTTCTTGGATTCGAGAATTGATTTTTTTCTCCTAAACTTAAATTTAAGAGTTCAAATTCTTTTTTACTCATAAAGACTTCTCCTCTAATTTCAATTTCTTTATTTTTACATTCAGTTAATTCGTGAGGTATACCTTTAATATTTAAAATATTTTCAGTTACATCTTCACCTGTTGACCCATCTCCTCTAGTTAATGCCTTAACTAATTTGTTATTTAGATAATGTAAGGATAATGAAACTCCGTCAATTTTTAAATCAGATACGTATGTTAGTTCAATAGACCTATTTAAAAAGTTATTAATTTTATCCTCAAAAGTATTTAAATCTTCTTTATTAAATGCATTTCCTAGAGATAGCATAGGTATCTTATGTTTAATTTTTGAAAATTTTGTAGAAGGTTTGTAGCCCACAGTAATAGTGTCATATTCTAATAAATTCTTATTTTTATTTATGAGTTCGTTATATTTTTTTTTTAGTAGATCATATTCACTATCTGATTTATCTGAATTTGAATCTTGATAATATAATTTATCTAATCTCAATATTTCAAATTGTAGACTTTTGAATATCTCAATTAATTTATTTTTATTCACTTTTTAATAGTAAATCCTTTGCTACTTTTCTACTAGCTTCAGAAAGATTTGATCCAGAAAAAATATTAGCTATTTCATCTATCCTCTGCTCTTGGTTAAGTTCTATTATACTGCTCTCCATCGTATTAAAATCTTTAATATTCTTAATAATCTTCCAATGTTTATCGGCTTTTGCTGCCACTTGAGGTGAGTGAGTAATTGCCAAAACTTGATTATGCTTAGAAATTTTTACTATTTTTGTGGCTACAACACCTGCAACCTTACCACTTAAACCACTATCAACTTCATCAAAAATTATTGTTTTATTTTGATCATTCTCAGATATAAGTGTTTTCATTATTAAGAGCAACCTAGATAACTCTCCTCCCGAAGCTACTTTTTTTATAGAACTGAAGTCTGAATTTTTAATTGTTTTAAATCCTACATCGATATCGTCAATACCATCTTTAGAGTAATTATCTTCATTTTTTTGATTAAAATTAAATTGTATTTCTCCCTGCTCAATATTCACCATAGGTAAATTTAAATTTATTTCTTTTGATATCAATAATCCAACATTTTTTCTTTCTTTTGATATTAAATTTGCCTCTTTGATATAATCATTCTTATCTTCCTCATACTTTTTTTTAAATTTTGATAGGGTATTTTCATAATTTTTGAGTTCTTCAATTGTATTAGATAGATTGACAAATAATTCATTAATTTTTTCTGGTTCAATATTATTTATTTTAGCTAGCGAGTTATAGGCATAAATCCGATTATCAATCTCTTCAATAGTATTAGTTTCTTCCTCATCTATTAAAATATTATTTTTAATTTCATTTAGATTTTCAGATAATAAAGATAAATTTTCATTAAATTTCTCATTAATTACTTTATAATCATTATTAATTAATAAAAGTTTATCTAGATTTTTACCTATATTTATCAAAATATCTGATGATTCATCGTAGCTTTCCATAAGTTTCATTAATTCATTACTTATATTTATTAATTGTTTTTTATTTTTTAGTAAGTTTTTTTTATTTATTAATTCTGAGTATTCATTTTTATGAGGATTTAAATTTTTTAACTTGCTTAAATTTTCATAGAGATAATCTATTTCTTTTTTAATTGCCTCTTTTTTATTATGAAATTTATTAAATTCATTTTTAGAAGTTTTAAAATTATTATAATTAATAACTAATTGCTCTTTATCTAATTTAGCAATTTTATCAATATATTCTAAGAAATATGAATCATTAAATAATTCTTGCTGTTCATAATTATCCTGTATTTCTATAAATATATTAGAAATTTCTTTTACTTGACTTTGTGTGGTCAATTCATTGTTTATATAAATTTTACTTTTCATTTCATGACTAATTTCTCTTTTTATAATTAAGTAATCATCTTCAATTTCAATATTTATTTTTTTTAATTCTGTTAAAACTTCATCATTTATATTAAAAACGACATTGAGAACAATATTTTCATTTTCTTTTATTTTTAAGTCTTTAAAATTTCTCCCTCCTAAAGCAAGTTTTAATCCATCAATTATTATTGATTTTCCAGCTCCTGTTTCGCCTGTAAATGTATTAAATCCTTTATGAAAATTTATCTTTAATCTTTTTATTAATAGGTAATTTTTAATTTCTAGTGAAGCTAGCATTTATAATTTTATTAAAATAATTTAAAATTAGGTTTTTTTGGTTCATACCATTTTTCTTTTTCTATTTTCTTTTTCTTTTTAATTAATTTTATAGGATTTAATTTTAAATACCATTTCTGCATATTTGGCATATCTGGATTTATCCCTTCGACTAAATTATATGCCTTTAAATACCATTTACTATCAGGATAATTATATCCTAGTATTGACGCATATTTTTCCATAAGTTTTTTTTCTGATAATCTCTTGTATATATTTGTCATTAAGTACAAACATTCTTCTATAATCAATGTATCACTATAGTTTTTATAAACTTCCGAATAATAATTTAATGCGGCTCCATAGTTTTTTCTTTTGTCATAATACTTTCCCACAATTATTAATTGTTCAGCAATTGAATTATCTATCACATTTAATTTGAGAATTATATCTTCTTTGTAATCACTTTTTGGGTAGGCATTTAAGATAAATGTAAATATTTTTTTTGCTTCTATTGAATTTCTTTGATCGTATTTTGGTTTTTTTATAAGTATATAGTATGACATACCCTTTAAGTAATATGCGTATGGTAGATTTTTATTTCCTGGGTAATATTTTATAAATGATTCAGCGATAGCTTGTGTTTTTTCATACTCACCTTTAGTAAAATAAATATATCCATTTAATAGTCTTGACTTTGTTGCGTAGTCACTATTTGGATACAATACTTCAATTTTATCATAATTTTCTAGAGCTGCATCTAAATTATTATTTTTTAATTCTTTATTGGCTTTTTCAAATAATTCAATATCTGTGCTAACAGTTTCATTGTAATCAGTAGTTATATTCTCAATTTTATTAGATTTACTACACGACATTATTATAAAACATATTACAATAAATAGAATCTTAATTTTCATGATATGAACTATTCTACTAGAAATAATAACAAAACGGTTAAGTTTATTATTATACATTATACTGGCATGTTATCTCTCCAAGCTGCTTACAAAAGATTAATTTGCCCAAATTCTAATGTTAGTTGTCACTACCTGATTTCTCGTAAGGGCATAGTGTTTAATTTATTAAGTTCAAATCTAAAAGCTTGGCATGCTGGTAAATCTAAATGGAAAGGTTATTCAAACCTAAATGATCATTCTATTGGAATAGAGCTTGAAAATAGAGGGCATGACTATGGCTATCAAAATTTTACTATTGTTCAATACAAATCTTTAAATTCTTTAATTTCCTCATTATGTAAAAGTTTTAGGATTCAAAAAAATGACATACTGGGACATTCTGATATTGCTCCAAATAGGAAAATTGACCCTGGAGAAAAATTTAAATGGAATTTAATTAAATAAATTATGTCTATTTAATACTATTTATATGTTTAAATTTTATTAATATTTAATATATAACTATTTGAGTGGGTAGCGTGCAGTCGCTTTAAATTTAATAATTTGAAGAGGAAAGTCTGAGCTCGTGTAGAAAGTGATAACGGATAACATCCGTCGGAGGTAACTCTAGGGAAAGTGCAGCAGAAAAAAACCGCCTTTTTTTAAGGGTAAGGGTGAAAAGGTGAGGTAAAAGCTCACCAGGTATCTAAATAATACCGTAATATGTAAACCCTATCACGAGTAAGATCAAATAGAGGTTATAATTTTTTCTACAATTAACCTGGGTTGATCGCTAGAACTTTATAGCAATATAAAGTCAAGATAAATGACTGCAGGTTTTCAATGAAAATTACAGAACTCAGCTTATAGCTACCCATTTTAATATTTTACTAATACCATAAAATCCCATATAATCCCGAAATAGACCATGAGTATATTTATTTCAACTTTTACTGGGATAATCGATAATAAAAATCGAATAACTATTCCTTCAAATTTCAAAAATACCTTAAAAAATGCAAAGGAAAAAATTTACGCATTTAAATCTCTAAAAAATCAATGTATTGAAATTTATTTAGAAAATAAAATAAAATCAATTATTACTTCAATTGATGAGGAAGAATTTTTTTCTAAAAAAAAAGATCATATAAAAACAGCTATACTTTCAGACTTAGAGGAGGTCACAATAGATAATGATGGACGATTCGTATTAAAGGAAGACTATAAAAAATACTTACAAATAAAGAAAGATATTATTTATATAGGTAAGGGTAATTATTTTGAAATATGGAATAAATCAAAAGGAATTAAATATAAAGAAGAATCTAGAAAAAAATTCATATAAAATATGAATACTAATATTCATCAACCTGTAATGTTAAATGAAATTTTAGATGTAATTAATTTTAATGAATGTAATTTTTTTTTAGATGGTACTTACGGAGGAGGTGGTCATTCAGACGAATTCTTATCAAGAGGATGTGAAGTATTGGCCTTAGATAATTATGTCGAATCTGAAAAGCTCGCAATCAAAAAAATGAATTTTGAAAAAAATTTCCTATTTTATAAATCAAATTTTAAAGACATTGATCAAGTTGTATCTAAAAATAATATAAAAAAAAAATTTGATGGAGTGTTGTTGGATTTAGGATTTTCATCTAATCAACTTTTAGATGATAATATTGGATTATCATTTAAGAATGATGTTGACTTAAATATGAATTATGCAGATTACGATGTTTCTGCTTATGATATATTAAATTCATATTCAGAGAGTGAACTAACAAAAATATTTTATGAATATGGAGAAATTCCAAAAGCAAAAAAATTATCTAATTTCATTATTCAATCTAGAAAAATCAAAGAAATAAAATCTACTTTTGAATTTATTGAAATATTAAGAAAATCATGTGTAAATTTCGGTTCAAATAAAATTAATTTTGCAACTAAGCCATTTCAAGCAATCAGAATAGAAGCAAATAAAGAATTACAAAATCTTGAAGTTTTTTTATCTAAAATAAATAATTTTCTTAATAAAAATGCATTAATATTTATTATTAGTTTTCATAGTTTGGAAGATAGAATAGTTAAGAATGCATTTAAAAAAGACACTATTCATAAAGATTTATCTTTTAAAGATGGTCAAATTTGGGGATACGAAATATTAACTAAGCGACCTATTATTGCATCAAAAGAAGAGTTACAAATTAATCCAAGATCGAGATCTGCTAAATTGAGAATAGTGAGATATAAATGCTAGTAAAATATTTTTCTAAAATAATTATTATACTAATATCATTAATACTTTTTCTTTCTTTTAAAGATATTGCGAAAAAATTAGAAACTGATTTAAATAAAAGTGAATTTCAAATTTATATTATTAAAAATCAAATTAAAAAAAAAGAAATGGATTTTGCATACCAGATTCAGGTTCAATTAAAACCTTTTAATAAGGGTTACATTAAAAATAAGAGTATTTTAATTGAAAATTATCTTAATAAAACAATGACAATAGTTAGAGTAAAATATGATCAGAAATCTGATTAATGAAAATGATTTTAGTTTAATAAAAAAAACAAATTCTCTATATAGTATATTTAAGATTATTGTTTTTATTGTTTTTATTGTTATTTGCCTAAGACTTTTCATTATAATATCAAATCCTAAAATAACCAAATCTCAACAAGTTGATGAAATTCTTTGGCCAATTTTATTTGATACAAATGACAATATTTTAGCTCAAACTATTGAAAGTCATACTATTCAAATTAATAATTTTCATAAAATTAATTATAAGAATAGAATAAAACTTATTAAAGACATAAGTGTAATTAACCCAACTAAAGCTTCTGAAATTAATGAGACTACAGGTAATTCTTTTTATGTAGTAAAAAATCCAAGTAAAAATCAAATATCAGAGACTATTTACTTAGGTAATCCTGAAATAAAATTTGTCAAAACTTATAAAAGAAATTACCCATTCAATCCTTATACCAAAAATCTAATAGGTAAAATGAATTTTGCTAATTTGGGACAATCGTTAATTGAAAAATATATTAATAACTATAATACAAATTTAAAACTATCTATTAACATTGATCTACAAAAAGAAGCTTCAGATATATTGAAGAAAGAAGTTCAAATTTATGATGCAAATTATGGATTTTTCATTTTGGTAGACTTACTTAAAGAAGAAATAATAATAAATTCCTATAATGCTAATGATAATTATTTAGATAAAAAATTTGACGATTCAGTAATGCCTTCAATAAGCAATAGGTACCAGTTTGGTTCTGTATTTAAGCCAATTACAGTATATTCAGCTTTAAAAAATAAAGTTTTGGATTTAGATGAATACTTTGATGTTACTAAACCTTTGAAGCGTTTTACTCATAATAGTTTTATTAAAGATTTTTTTCCAGTTAATGAGCCTTTAAAAACAAAAGATATCCTTAAGAAATCATCAAATATTGGTGCAGTATTAATCCACAGAAAGCTGGATTGTAAAAAACAATTTTATATGGATTTACAAGAGCTTGGATTATTAAAATCAGCATATATTATGAAAGAAATTAAGACAGTAAAACCTAAAGAGCCTCCATTTTATACACGAAAAGGTGATTATTGTGATAATTTAGCTTATGGATATGCATTATCAGTGTCGCCAATAAATCTTGTTAATGCTTACGCTAGAATAATAACAGGAAAAATGAGTTTTCAGTCAAATATTATTAAACAGAAAAATTTTAATGATTTAAAACTCAATAATATTTCAACTGAAATAAACCAACTACTTTACTATGCGAATGAATCAGAGCATAAACTATATAGAAATTGTTTGGTTGCAGGAAAAACCGGTACTGCTGATGATCAAAGTATAAGAAATATCAGTGAAAACGGTAATAAAATAAATAACGTCACATATATGTCATATTTTCCTTATAATAAACCTAGGTATTTATCTTTAACTTTTATGAACCACCCTAAAAAATCAAAATCAAAAGATTTGACTGCTGGGCACACAGTAAAGAATTCTTTTTATACAATCCTAGAACAGATACTTTTTTCATTAGAATTAAAATCATGTGAAAAAAACATTGACACTATTTGATGGACTTAACTAAATTAAAACATGATGGTTATAATCTAAAGTCTAATTGGCAAGAACTAAATAGTAAATCGATATTCTTCACTTATACAAAAAGTATAAAAAAATTTGAAGAATTAGAAATTTTATGTATAAAAAAAAAATGTAATTACATAATCTGTGATTATAGTTTAAAAAAATCAATTAATAAAAAAATAGATATTAAGTATTCATTTCATAAAGATTTAAAAGACACTGCTATTTACTGTTCTGATATTTTTTATGCAAAAAAAAACATTGCTAAAATTATTTTAGTAACTGGGACAAATGGAAAAACCTCTATATCCTATAATCTTTATGATATTTTAAATAATATGAATATTAAATCTGCTTACGTGGGAACTTTGGGTTTTTATGCAAGTGGTAAAAAAATTAAGAACTTACTTAATACAACGCCTGATTTGATTACGTTAATGAGCTCAATTAATGAGGCTGAAAAAAACTATAAATGTAAATATATAATAATTGAAGCATCGAGTATAGGATTCATAGAAAAAAGATTAGGCAAAATTAAAGCTGATATTGGAATATTGACAAATTTAACTCAAGATCATCTTGACTATCATGGTAGCCTTCTGAATTATCATAAATCAAAAATCAGTCTCTTAAAAAAACATCTAAAAAAAGGTAGCACTTTATTGATTCAAGATAAAATTCAAAATAATTATCACATTGAATTAAATAAAAAATTTAATACAACATTCCAATCAAATTATATGAAAGAGAATAATATTCAATTAATAGATAATGGTTATTTCATGACTAAATTATCAATTGATGATGTTATAATAAAAAAATTTAATTTACCTAATAATTTTATTATTAAAAATCTATTAACAAACTATATTTTCTTAAAATTAATAAAAATTAAATTAAACCTAAAAATAATATTTAATTATAAAACTGTAAAAGGAAGACACCATGTTATTCATAATAAATTTAATAAACTGGTAATTGTTGACTATGCTCATACTCCTGATGGGATTTATAATTTATTATCACCATATAAAAATATTAAGTGTTCTAAAATAGTTATTTTTGGTTGTGGTGGAGATAGAGATAAAGGTAAAAGACCTAAAATGGCTAAGGTTGTAAATAAATTTAGTAATATTCAGATTATCACAGATGATAATCCAAGAAATGAAAATCCTAAATTAATAAGAAATTCTTTGATTAAGTATTGCGATAACAGTCATGATATAGGCAACAGACTAAGTGCTATAAAAAAAGGATTTAACTTACTAAATAAAGATCTTGGCATTTTATTCATTTTAGGAAAGGGTCATGAAGAAGAACAATTATACAAAAATAAACTTTTTAAATTTAGTGACATAAGAGAAAGTATTAAAATTGCAAAAACAATTAATTCATAAAATTATTAAAATTATCATTAATGATAATCCAAATTTTGTATTTGATTCCCGAATAGTTAAAAAAGGCGACATTTTCATTGGGATCAAAACTGACAATGATAATGGTAGTAATTATGTAGATGCTGCATTAAAAAAAGGATGCTCATTAGCAATTATTGATAAAAAGATTCTCCACAAAAACATCTTATATTCACCTAATGTGATTAAATTACTTAAATCTATTTCGATAGAAATTTTAAAAAATTATAAGGGCAAAATAATTGCTGTAACGGGATCAGTTGGTAAAACTACAATAAAAGAAAATATTTTTTACATTTTTAATAACGAAAAAATTAAATCTTATAAATCATATAAAAATCATAATAATGAACTTGGCCTGATTTTCAATATTTTGAATATGAATCTTAAAACAGCATACTCTATTTTTGAAGTTGGTATTAGTCAAAATAATGAGATGAAAATTTTAACAAGTATTCTTAATCCTCACTATGTGTTGATTACAAATATTGAAGATTCACATATTGGTAATTTTGGTAGTTATAAAAAATTGATGGAAAACAAACTACTTTTACTTAAATCAAATAGACTTATTTCAGGTCTAATAAATTTCAACAAATCTAAAAAACTTATTCCTGTTTTTTATAAATTAAAAAATAACATTGAAATTGTTAATATAGAAAAAGATATTACTATTAATAAAATAGCTATTTATAAAAATAAATCTAAATTAAATTTTGATTACAATAATAATAATTACTTAATTGAATCTGAATCTAATAGTAAAATTAGTTTTAATATAGCCATACTCTCATTTTTATTTATTAGAAAAATATTAATGTCTTTTAAATTCATTAATTTTTTTTACATTAGTTCTTTTTTGCAAGGGCATGGAAATATTATTAAAGTTGATAATGCTAAAAAAAAATATTTGATATTTGATCATAGCTATAATGCAAGTCCTTTTTCTATGAAGGAAAATCTTAATTCTTTCTTAAATAATTCAAATTATGATAAAAATAATTTTTTAATAATTGGCTCGATGAAAGAACTTGGTCACAATACTTTAAAATACCATATTGAAATTATTAATTTATTAAAACTTTATGAAAATACATTTTTTATTGGTGAAGAATTTTTTAAATTACTTTCTAAAGATAATCCACATAATTTAAAATTTTATAAAACTTACCAAGAATTCTTACCTATAATTAAAAAATATATTAATAATCCTAAGAAAATTTTTATTATGGGTTCAAGATCTAATAACCTTGATATAGTAGTTAGAGAACTATGTTAGCTGATTTTTTTTATTCTTATAAAGATTTAAGTATTTTTTTTAACTTATTTGGATATATCTCATTTCGAGCAGGTTTATCGCTTCTATTTTCTTTTTTATTTGTATTTTCGTTTATGCCTAAATGGATTATTATTCAAAAAAAATACTTTCCTAAAGGTCAGCCAATTAGGTCTGATGGTCCTACTACCCATTTAATTAAAGAAGGAACGCCAGCTTTAGGTGGAATATTACTTATTATCTCTGTTGTTTTAAATATTATTTTATGGACAAATGATTTTTCGAAATTTAATTATATTATCATCTTATCTTTTATATTATTTGGTTTATTAGGTTTTTCAGATGATTATCTTAAAATTAAATTAAGAAAAGGTATTTCAACTAAAGTAAAATTTTTTTTTCAAATAATTATTACATCTTTTTTATTATTTATAGTTAACCAATACATAGTTGATCTTACTTTACTCTACCTGCCTTTTTTTAAAAACTTTTCAATCCAATTAGGTTATTTTTATATAATATTTGCTATTATTGTAATTATTGGCTCAACAAATGCTGTCAATCTTACTGATGGGTTAGATGGACTTGTTTCCATGCCTTTAATATTTGTTTTTTTAACTTTTGCTGTTTTTTCTTATATTATTGGTAATTCTATTTATTCAGATTATTTATTACTGAATTATGTTCCAAGTTCCGGTCAGTTAGTTATTGTTTGTGCATCGTCTATTGGCGCCTTATTGGCTTTTCTTTGGTATAATTCTTATCCTGCAGAAGTATTTATGGGAGATGCTGGATCTCAATCATTTGGTGGTAGTCTTGCCATTATATCTATCTTATTAAAACAAGAATTTGTTTTAGCAATAGCAGGAGGATTATTTGTAATTGAGGCATTATCAGTTTCTATACAAGTTATATATTTCAAAGTTACCAAAAAAAGATTTTTTTTAATGGCACCAATTCATCATCATTTTGAAAAAAAAGGTATACCTGAACAAAAAATTGTTATCAGATTTTGGATAATAGCATTCATTTTTTGTTTAATAGCATTATCTTTATTGAAGATTAGATAATTGATAAATTTTAATAAAAATTTTTTTGTATATGGCTTAGGAATAAGCGGACTATCTGTAGTTAAATTTTTTAGAAATAATTCTTATAATTTCAAAGCAATTGATGACGATCCTATTAAAAATAAATTACTTCACAAAAATGAATATTGTAAAAATAATAATATTATTAAAGAATTAGATAACTCCTCATATATAGTGGTTTCACCGTCTATAAATACAACTATTCATCCAATATTATTTAAATATAAAAATAAAATAATTATCGATATCGATATACTTGGCTCATTATTATCTGACAAAATTAAAATTATTGCTATTACTGGGACAGAAGGTAAATCTTCTGTTTCTAATTATTTATACAATATCCTAAAAAAAAAGAATAAATCAATATTATTAGGCAATATAGGTAAAACAGTTTTACAAAAAAAGGATATCAAAAATAGTATTAATAGATATGAGTATATAATTTTTGAACTTAGTTCATATCAATTGGACAAAGTTAAACATCTTAAAATTGATATCGGGTGCATAACAAATTTGTATCCCGATCATCTTAAATACCATAAAAGTTATAATTGTTATATTAAGTCAAAATTATTAATTAAAAATATTCTTAAAAAAAATGGAAAAATTTTAATCAATAAAAAAACATATAAAGAAATTAATGATAACAAAATTATTTTAAGTGATAATTTTAATGTTTATAAAAATAATTTTTCTCATAATTATAATACGAATAGTATTTTAAGTGAAAATCTTTCAACTTTATTCGCCTTAATGTCTAGTTTAGGTTTAAAATTTAATATCTCCGATATTTCTAAAATTAAAATACTCCCTTTTAGAAATCAGATTATAGTTAATACTAAGTATCTTAAAATCTATAATGATAGTAAATCAACTAATCTTTTAAATTCAGTAATGACTTTCAATACAATAAAAAGTAAAAATAAAATTTTAATACTAGGGGGGAAGTTAAAAGATGGTTTTATTAATTTACCAAATATTTCTAATTCCGTAATTCTTATCTTTGGTTCTGATAAAAATAATTTTTCTAATATGTTGAACTGCACAAAAAGTAAAATTATTAAATTTTATAATTTAGATGACCTAGTTTTATTCTTATCTCTTGCAACTAAAATTGATAAAAATAAAAAGATAATTCTTTTTTCACCCGGTGGAGAATCTTTTGATGCATATGCCAATTTTATGGATAGGGGTAGGCGATTCAACAGCTTAGTTAATAAGTTTTTTTAATGACTAATCCCTTTTTAGATAATGATAATTCATTACTGACATCATTATTAATTTCTATAAATAAAAAATTAATTTTAATCCCTTTATGTTTAATGTTAATTGGTATTTTTGCTATATTTTCTCTCATGTCACCTAAATCGGATCTTAGTTTAATGAAACATTTATTCCACTGTTCTATTTCTTTATTAATTTTTTTTATAATTATTATCCCTAAAAAAAATCAGCTTAAAACTATATTAAATTTTTCTTTATTTTTTTTTCTATTACTTCTTATTTATACTCATTTTAATGGGGATTCTGCTAATAATTCTAAAAGATGGATGACAGTATTTGGTTTTTCAATTCAGCCTTCTGAATTTTTAAAGGGTCCGTTTATATGTTTTATATCTTGGTTCTTTTACTTAAGTCTTAAAAATCATAATTATAAATTCTTATTTATTCCTATTCTTTTTTTTCTATTAATAATTTTACTCATAGCTAAACAGCCTGACTTATCAACTTCTATGTTTTTTTTTATTTCCTTTTCTCTTCTTTTCATTCTTTATATTAGAAATGTTAAACTAATTTCTATTCTTGCTTTCTTTTGTTTTTCATATCTTGGGATTATGTTTGTTTTGAAGCCTCATGTAAAAGCTCGATTTATCGGGTTTGTAAATAATACTAGTTCACAAGTTAAAGATAGTATTGATGCAATAATAAATGGTGGTTTTTTTGGTATGGGACTCGGAGAAGGACAATTAAAATACGAGATTAAAGAAAATCATAATGATTTTATTTATTCTGTTATTATAGAAGAAGTTGGTATTTTATTTGGTATTCTTATTATTTTTTTATATCCTCTTTACTTGTACCTTGTTATAAAAGCTTCTAATTCAATAGATAATCTCTTTTTAAAAAATACAGTCTTTACATTGGCTTTTATGACATGTTTTCAGGCTTTTATTAATATATCTACCTCAATTGGTCTTTTTATTCCTACTGGAATGCCCCTTCCTTTTGTTAGTGATGGTGGTTCATCTTTGCTTTCCTACGCGATAATTTTTGGTACAGTTGTAAACTTTACAAAATATGAAAAAAGCCCTCTTAATTAACCACCATAGTCCTCTTGACTCTGGTACTGTTTCTCATATTTTATTTAATTCACACTATTTTTTAACTACAATAAATTCACATGATATCAAGTTTTTAGATATTTCTGATATTAAATCATATAATTTAGTATGTTTTTTTGGCGGAAGAGCTAGCGCTAATGATAATTCTTTTTCTATTAAGGCCGAATTCAAGCTCATCGAACAATTAATTAATTATACTATACCGATTATTGGAATTTGCCTAGGTGCTCAATTAATTGCTAAATTTTATGGTTCTAAAATCACTAACAATGAATTGAATAAATCAGAGATTGGTTATAATAAAGTTTTGAATCCTAATCTAAAATTTTTTGATAAAAACAATTTATCTTTTATGCAATTTCATAATCAGGGTATATCTTTTAATAATTCTATGGATATTCTTGGTAATGGTAGGTTATTTGATATCGATGCTTTTAAGATTAAAAATAAATCTATATTTGGTTTTCAATTTCATCCTGAGGTCGAATGTGCTTCAATTTCTAGATGGTATAAGTCAAACAATGAACCACTCTCTAATTCTAAAAATAGTCTTTCTAAAATCTTAAAGCAACACGCTCAATGTAAAAATTCTAATTATCTTTGGCTGAAAAAAACGTTATTAAAAGTTTCTTCTTAGGATGAATATTAATTTTATTATAGATGATGAGTATTTAAATCATGATACAGGCCCAACACACCCTGAAAATATTGAAAGATATGAAGTTGTTAAATCACTTTTAAATAATCATTATGCTAATCACAATTTTATTAAACCCAGAGAAGCTAGTGTTGATGAAATTTGTCTAGTTCATGATAGAAAATACGTTAATAATGTTATTAATTCCATTCCTTCTGATGATTTTTTTTACTTTGATCCTGATACAGTAGGCTGCCCACATAGTTTAAAAAGTTATTTATACGCTGTAGGGGGTTCTATTAAAGCCTTTGAAGATATTGTTTTAAAAAATTATTTAAAAAAAAATATTACTTATTTTTGTGGGCACAGACCTCCTGGTCATCATGCGGAAGTAGGTAAAGCTATGGGTTTTGGTGTTTTTAATAATGTTGCCATTTCTGCAGCGAATGCCTTAAAGCATCCTGATGTTAACAAAATTCTTATAGTTGATTTTGACGTTCATCATGGTAATGGAACCCAACATTTTTTCGAAAATAATCCTGATGTATTTTATGCGTCCTGTCATCAATTTCCTTTCTATCCTGGTTCAGGTGACTTAAATGAGAGGGGTTGCGGCAATATATTTAACTGTCCGTTAGATGCTGACACGTCATCGAGTGTCTTTAGATTGAAATTTGAAGAGTGTATTATTTCTAAAATCCATGAAAAATTTGATTTAATATACTTTTCAGCTGGATTTGATGCACATTATAAAGATCCCCTAGCTTCTATAAATTTAATTGACGAAGATTTTTATTGGGTTACAGATATAGTACTAAATAAGTTTGGTGGGCAATTGCCAGTTATTTCGGTTTTAGAAGGAGGATATGATAAGGAAGGACTCAAAAATGGCTTAAATAATCATTTAAAGGCACTTTCTCAATATACTAAAAATGAATAAAAAAAATGAAAAATTAAATTTTGAAGATTCTCTGATGAGATTAGAGAAAATTGCTGAACTTTTAGAAAGTGAAAATACACCCCTAGAAGATAGTATTTCTCTTTTCGAAGAAGGTATTGCTCTTAAAGAGGTTTGCGAAGAGAAACTTAAAAATGCAAAACTAAAAATTGAAAAAATAATTAAATCGAAAAATTCAATAACTACTGAAGATTTTGAATGATTTTTAATGATCAAAGATTATTTAAGTTTAAAAAAAATTTTGAATTAAAGTCTACAAAGGAACTTCTAAGAGTTAAAAATTATGAAAAAAATATTTATAAAGCTATTCAATATTCTTTTTCTACTGGAGGAAAAAGATTAAGGCCTTTTTTAATATTTTTTTTTGGTTCACTATTTAAACTTAATGAAAAAACTCTTTTTGATATAGGTATTACTGTCGAACTAACACACACTTATTCACTAATTCATGATGATTTACCTGCTATGGATAATGATGATATTAGGAGAGGTAAGCCAACCATTCATAAAAAATTCGATGAAGCTACGGCAATTTTATGTGGAGACGCTCTACAAGTTATAGCATTTAGCAAAATTTCTAAGTCTAATTTTATTTCCGATAATCATAAAATCAAAATTATAAATCTTTTATGCGAATGTAGTGGGCTTAATGGATTAATAAGTGGTCAAAGTCTAGACCTAAAAATGAAAAAAAATTCATCTATCTTAAGTATTGATAAAATGCATGATTTGAAAACTGGTGCTCTGTTTAAATTCTGTTTTGTTTCTTTGGGTATCTTAAAAAATCTGAGCCCTAAAGAAATTAAATTATTAGAAAAGTTATCTTTAGAATTTGGAAAAATTTTTCAAATTACTGATGATTTACTTGATTTTAATGGCTCTTATAAAAAAGCTGGTAAAAAACTTAGAAAAGATGCAAATAAACCAAATATTGCTTATAAAATTGGTTTAAATGAATGCTCAAAAAAAATATTAGATCACAAGAATAAATTTATTAAATATTGTGTACAGCTGGGTTTTGATAATATAGATATTGTAAATATTGACTTGTTGTTAAGTCATGTTTCTAGAAGAGATTTTTAATGAAATTTATTAATAAAATAAACAATCCTGATGATTTAAAGAAATTTTCTGTCGATGATCTTGTCAATATTTGCCATGAATTACGAAATTTCACTATTGAGGCTGTCTCAAAAACAGGAGGGCATCTAGGTGCTAGTTTGGGAGTAGTAGAATTAACGGTAGCATTACATTATATTTTTAATACGCCCGATGATAAGATTATCTGGGATGTTGGTCATCAGGCTTATCCACATAAAATACTTACAGAGCGTAAAAATAAGATTCATACTTTAAGAAAAAAAAATGGCCTCTCTGGATTTACTAATAGGTCTGAGAGTATTTACGATCCATTTGGTGCCGCTCATAGTTCAACTTCACTGGCTGCTAACTTAGGTATGACCGTTGCAAGAGATATTCTAAAGAAAAAATTTGATGTCGTGAGTATTATTGGTGATGGTGCAATAAGTGCTGGTATGGCATTCGAAGGACTTAATAATATTGGGCATTTAAATAAAAATTCATTAATTATTTTAAATGACAATGAAATGTCTATAGCGAAACCTGTTGGTGCAATGAGTAACTACTTAGTAAAACTATTGAGTTCAAAGACCTATATAAATGTTAAGGATGCAATTAAAAAATTTACCAGCAATCTACCACCTGAAGTTGAGAACTTTGCTAAGAAAACTGAAGAGTACCTTAAGGGCTACATAACAGGAAATACTTTATTTGAGGAATTGGGATTAAATTACATCGGTCCAATTGATGGTCATAATGTAGTCTTGCTCGCTGATTTATTTAGAAAATTTAAAGATAAAGAGTTAACAGGACCAATATTTCTTCATTTAGTCACAGAAAAAGGAAAAGGTTATGCTCCTGCTGAACAATCTTCAGACAAATTTCATGGAGTTTCTAGTTTTGATATTAGTTCAGGTACTCAAAAAAAATCAAAAGAAACTACTTACACAAAAGTAGTAGGGGAGACATTATTAAAAATTGGAAAACTTGATAGTAAAGTAGTTGCGATAACGGCTGCTATGCCAGGTGGAACGGGAATTACAGATTTTCAAAACAAGTTTCCTGATAGATGTTTTGATGTGGGAATTGCAGAACAGCACGCTGTAACATTTGCTGCAGGCCTATCTACTGAAGGAATTAAACCTTATGCAGCAATATATTCAACATTTCTTCAAAGGGCCTATGATCAAGTAGTTCATGATGTTGCAATTCAATCTCTTCCTGTAAGATTTTTAATCGATAGATCAGGCTATGTTGGCGCTGATGGCGCCACTCACTCTGGATCATTTGACTTAACATACTTAACTTGCCTTCCTAATTTTATTGTCATGGCGCCTTCTAATGGAAATGATCTTAAGGATATGATTTATACTTCTCTTTTCATTAATAAAAATCCATCTGCTATAAGATATCCGAGAGATACAGTAGTTAATTATAATGAAAAATCTAAATTTAAAAAAATTCCTATTGGGAAATCAAATACAATTCAAAAAGGAAATAAAATAGCACTTCTAAATCTTGGTAATAGACTTTCAACCGTCAGAGAAGTATCTAAATTGTTAGAGGAAAATTATAAAATAAAACCTTCAATTATAGATATGAGATTTGCCAAGCCGATTGATATATCTATTTTAAAGTCATTATTAAAAAACCATGATTGTTTTGTGACGATTGAAGAAAATTCAATAGGAGGATTTTCAGCTCAAGTTAATCATTTTTTTCTTGAATTAAAAAAGACTCCCAAAATAGTGAATTGTTTCATGCCGGATCTATTTATAGATCAATCAGATATTCAGGACCAATATAAAATGGCTAAGTTAGACAGCGATAGTATTTATAATAAAATAGTTAAAAAGTTTTTAAGTTAGATTCTTTTTAGAGTTATTGATCATTATAAGATCAGCTAAAACAAAAGCTGTCATTGCTACTCCAACCGGAACTGCCCTAATACCAACACATGGGTCATGACGACCTTTAGTAGATATAGTCGTATTTTTTTTATTTTTTGATATGGTCTGTTTTGGATCTAAAACAGAGCTTGTAGGTTTTACTACATATCTAAATACAATATCTTGACCCGATGATATTCCGCCTAAAATACCACCCGAATTATTTGATAAAAAATTAATTTTATTATTTTTGATTTGCATTTGGTCTGAAGAGGTCAGTCCGTCTTGTTCGACAATATTAAATCCAGCTCCAAACTCAATTCCTTTCACTGCATTTATAGACATAATAGCTTTAGATAATTCACTATCTAATTTCTGATAAATAGGTTCACCAATATTTTCTGGCATATTACTTACACGAACTTCTATGACAGCACCTAAGGAAGATCCCTGTTTTCTATGTTTTAAAACTAACTTTTCCCAAATAGGAATAATTTCATTATTTGGAGCAAAAAATGAATTTTTATTAATTAATTTTGTATTCCATTTTAAACTACTTATTTTTTCAGATCCTATTTGAATTACTGCGCTATCTATCTTAATTTTTTTAAATTTTGTATTTCTTATTAAGATTTCAGATAAAGCACCAGCCGTAACTCTCATTGCAGTTTCCCTAGCGCTAGACCTTCCTCCACCCCTATAATCATAGTTTTTATATTTACTCCAATAAGTATAATCAGCGTGCCCAGGTCTAAATTTATCTTTTATTTCTGTGTAGTCTTTGCTTCTTTGATCATTGTTGTGAATAATAAAAGAAATTGGAGCGCCTGTAGTTTTTCCTTCAAAAATTCCAGATAAAATTTTAACTGTATCATCTTCTTTTCTTTGTGTTGTAAATTTTGACTGACCTGGCTTTCTTAGATTAAGTTTACTCTGAATATAGTTGAGATCTATTTTAATGTTTGAGGGGAAACCATCTACTACGCATCCTATAGCTTCACCATGACTTTCTCCCCAGGTAGTAAATTTTAATAAATTTCCAAAAGCATTATGTGACATATTCTAAAATTAATCTTTACTTGAAAATTCCTCTAATAAATTCGAAACATTTTTAGCTTCATCTACAGCCACCATTCCCACAGTATGATATCCACAATCTACATGATGAATTTCTCCAGTTACCCCAGATGATAAATCACTTAATAGATAAACTCCAGTATTACCAACTTCTTCCTGTGAAACGTTTCTTTTTAGAGGTGAATTTAATTCATTCCATTTTAAGATAAACCTAAAATCACCAATACCAGAAGCAGCAAGTGTTTTAATAGGTCCAGCTGAAATGGCATTTACTCTTATTTCTTTATCTCCCATATCTACTGCTAAATATTTTACTGAAGATTCAAGTGCGGCTTTAGCAATACCCATTACATTGTAATGAGGCATAACTTGTTCTGCGCCATAGTAAGTTAGTGTTAGTATGCTCCCGCCATCATCCATCAAGTCATAGCAATACTTACAAGATTCAGTAAAAGAATAACAAGATATATTCAATGAGTTTAAAAAATTTTCTTTTGAGGTCATGACATACTTGCCTCTCAATTCGTTTTTATCTGCAAATGCTACAGCATGAACAAAAAAATCTAATCGTCCCCATTTTTCTTCAATTTTTTTAAAGGCATTCTTAATTGATCCATCTTGATCTACTTCACAATGAATAAGTGTGTCTGAGCCAACACTTTTAGCTAATGGCTCAAGTCTTTTGAGAAGCATTTCGTTTTGATAAGTAAAAGCTAATTCTGCACCGTATTTAGCGCATTGTTGTGCTATTCCCCAAGCAATTGATTTATCATTTGCTACGCCCATTATGAGTCCTTTTTTATTTTTTAAATCCATATTAATAAATTAACTGTATATTATATTATTATTAAGAATTACTAAAATGTTAGATAAAAATAAAGAACCTTTTTTACTATTTGATAAATGGTTTAACTTAGCTCAAGAGAAGGAGTTAAATGATCCTAATGCTATGAATCTTGCTACTATAAGTGATGATAATAAACCTCATTCTAGGATGGTTTTACTTAAAGGTCATTCAAATAAAGGTTTTATTTTTTATACTAATACAAATAGCAACAAAGGATCGCAGATTTCTTTCAATAACAATGTCGCTTTATGTTTCCATTGGAAGTCACTCCAAAGACAAATTCGTATTGAAGGAATTGTAAATAAAGTAGAGGATTCGATTGCAGATGATTATTTTAATTCGAGAGGTTATATGAGTAGAATAGGAGCTTGGTCTTCAAAACAATCTTCAGTACTAGAATCAAGAAGTGTTCTTGAATTAGAAATTGAAAAATTTAAAAAAAAATTTCCAGAAAAAAATGATGTTCCTAGACCTTATCACTGGACAGGTTTTTTAGTTTCGCCTAAGAAAATAGAATTTTGGCAGGATATGCCTCACAGAATTCATGATCGTTTAGTATTTGAGAAAAAAGAAAATGGTACTTGGATTACAAAAAAATTATACCCCTAATTACTTTCGAGGATAAATTTTTTCCATCTTCCTAGTAAGTCAGAACTTGATGATTCTTTGTGATTTCCACCAACTCCAAATTTTAATTCAATTCCCAATTCTTCAGCTACTTTAAGCTCTCTTACTTTAGAGGGGTCGGACCTGTCTCCACCATTAGCAAAGATAATTTTTTCTTTTTTGTATTTACTAAAAACTTTCCTTAATAAGTCTGAAGCAGTTTCATCATCGTCATTAAATTCCATAGTCTCCTCAACTGACTTAAGTCTTGAAACAACATAAAGTCTATGGTTAATATCCATAAAAAAATTTCCTTTTTTTCTTGTAAGCCATTTATTAGAATTAACTCCCACTATAAGATAATCTGAAAATTTTTTACATTCCTCCATCATCATAATGTGACCTGGGTGTATAGGATCAAATCCACCTGAAACAATTGATATAACTTTACTCATTTAGGATATACTTGAGATATAATCTTCTAAATTTTTTTGATCTTTACTCGAAAGATAATCATGGCTTACAGAAATAATATCATGCCAAGTTGCTAAATAATTTAGTTTTACTTTCATTTTTTTTAAGTTTGAATCAGCATTTTTATAAATGCCATAATAAAATGCAACGAATATATCATTAACAATTAGTTTATTGGATCTCAATGCATTTATAAAATGCAGTTTACTGCCTGCATCAGTAGCCATATCTTCAATAAGTATTGAATGATTATTTCTCTTAAATTCACCTTCAATTAATTTGCCTTTACCAAAGCCCTTAGGCTGTTTCCTAATATAAATCATTGGTTCTTTAATTTTTTGAGAAATAAGAGCAGCATAAGGGATTCCTGCAGTTTCACCTCCGGCAACATAAATATTTTTACTATATTGAGCTTTAATCTGTTTAATCATTTCATTGATAATGATCTCTCTTTCTTTAGGAAAGGAAATCAACTTCCTGCAATCTACATACACAGGACTTAATTTTCCTGATGTTAAAGTGAAGGGTTTTTTAAAATTAATGTTAACACATCCTACATCCAAAAGAATTTTAGCTATTTTTTTATTTTTTTGCATTTAACAGAACAATATTTAACATCTTTCCATACTTTTTCCCATTTTTTTCTCCAGTTAAATGGTCTTTTGCAAACTATACAAATCTTTGAATCTAATCTTTTTTTATTAGACAATGCTTTCTAGTTCTTTGTCAGAAAGATTACCTGAAATAATTAGTAAAGGACACTTTAAAGAATTAGATTTTTCATAGACTAGTTTATCAATTAGAGGCCCCGGTTTTCCTATTTCGCTACTACTTGCTAATACTATAATTGAGTTTGAAGAAAAACTATTTAAATATCTTATAAAACCATCTAAATCATTAGACATAAATACTTTGGAGTCTGCTTTTATTTTTGATTTTTCCAATAAATAACTATGAACTTTCGAGTGTTTTTCTTTTTCGCTTTTAATTTGATCTTGATGGATAATATTTTCAGCAGAATTAACAAGCATAATTTGATCTGAAATCGATTCTGCAAAACTAACAGTAATAATCTTAGCCTTTTTGGTTTTAGCTCTTATCATGCAAAACTCTACAGACTTCCACATCTCCTCGCTTTTATCAATTACGACAAAATAATTTCTTTTAAATATATTTTTTTTCATCTTTTCCTAAGGGTGTAATTAGATATCAAGCTAAATAAAATTGCAAATAAAACTAATATTAAGACATAAAAAATTGAGTTATTATAAAGTAATAATTCAATTTTTTGGATAAAACCTCTTTTTTTAATTCTTAATGTTTTTTTGGTTAGACTAATTACCTTATTATCTAATATCTTATAAAAATAAATATTTATTAAGCCACTATTTATGTTGTCAGGAATCTTAAATCTACTAAAAAATAAATTTTCATCAGTTTCAATTAAAGGTTTTTCAAAATATAATGATTTTTGTTCCAAGGCTTTTCGTAATTTAAAAAGTTTTTGTGATGAATCTGAGATAAGATAATGATTTTTTTTAATTTTTGTAATAAGGAATAATTCATTCAATGATTTTTTTGGTAGTGAAAAAATAGCAAAGAAATTAGGAATACTTTCATATTTAGTGGACTTGTTAATCCAAAGTATTTTTTTTTTAATTTTTTCATTTAATCTAACTGTCTTCCCGCCACCCTCTAAGATTATAATTAAATTATGTTCAGGAGATTTTTCACCAAATATAACAATCTCTTCTCCTAAAAAATTACTCTCAATGTCAATTTCATATTTATCTAATGAAAAACTTGAACCATGAATTTCATTCAATGTTATAAAAAATAAGAATATTAAAAAATAATTTTTCATAATATGTCTATGGTCTGTAAGTATATTGGTGTCCTTAATAGTTCATAAATCAATAGACTCGATATTATTAAGATTAAAAACCCAAAAGCTTCTTTTAATGTATCTATTTTTATTTTTTCTATAAGTCTTGATGCTAATGCTGCTCCCAAGGAACTACTTACTATTAATATGATTGCTAATACAAAATCTAAATTTTTATTTACCAATACTTGCAAAATAACAGATATTAATGAAACTACAGTTATATTGAACAATGATGTACCTATAACTGATACCGTCGTCATACCTAATATATAAATCATACATGGCACTAAGATAAAACCTCCACCAATTCCAGTAAACCCAGTCAGTAATCCAATAAAAAATCCAATAATAACTGGAGCAAATATACTAATATATAGTTTTGATTTTCTGAATTTTATTTTTAAGGGAAGTCCGTGGATCCATGAGTGAGCATGTAATTTAAATTTTCCTTTTCTTTTTTTTACATTTTCTTTAGCGGCTTCATACAAAATAAATAAAGCAGTAAGTGATAAAATGGTTGCATAAAAAATATATAAATAATTTTCAATTAATCCTGTGGCATTAATAGCCTTCAGGGAATAAACTCCAATTACTGTTCCGGCAAATCCACCTAAAATTAAAAATCCAACCATTTGGAAATCTACATTTTTTTTTTGAAGATGATTTATAGCTCCAGTTGAAGATGATGCGAATACTTGAATAGTAGTTGTTCCAACTGCAATTGTCGCAGGTACCCCAGCTAAAATTAAAAGTGGAGATGCGATAAAACCTCCCCCAATTCCAAATAGCCCAGAAAGAAATCCAATAGATAGCCCTAAAGTTAAAAGCAAATAAATATTGATAGATATTTCTGCTATAGGAAGATAAATATTCATACTTAATTAATATTTAATATAATGCATAATTACTATAGGTTTGTAAAAAAATTATTATGATTGATTATTCATTAATGTTTGCCTGTTCTCAAGATGGCTTTATAGCAAAAAAAGAAGGTGATAATCCATCTTTATGGACTTCAGAAGAAGATCATAAATTATTAACAGAAAATATTTCTAAATCTGACTGGTCAGTCATGGGAAGAAAAACCCATGAATTAAACCTCAGAGAAGACAGAAAAAGAATAGTCTTTACAAGAAAAGTTAAAAATATTGAGCCTATTAGCGCCAATATACCAAATCAGTTATATTTTAATCCAGATACCGCTCAGTGGTCTGATTTTGAAAAAATAGTTGGATTAAACTCTAAGGTGTTAGTTCTTGGAGGAACAAGAGTTCATGATTTTTTTTTATATCTAAATCTTTTATCAAATATTAACATTACTATTGAACCTTTAACTTTTAATACAGGCATAAGAGCTTTTTCTTTTATTAATTTTAGTGATTTGGAGTCTTTTTTGATTGCTAGAAAATATATTAAAAAACAAAGAAAAATTAATGAAAAAACAATACTAGTTAGCTATTCTAGATAATTCTTTAATTTTCAAGTAGTCTTCTTTTGTATTGATATTCATAAAATCTTTTGCATTGCTAGTATTAAACTCAAGTATTTCATAATTCAATTTTTCAGCTATTTTCATAATTTTTACTCCATCACTTTTAAGCAATTCTTCTTCAATAGAGATCAAGGCCTTTAATGACCAAAAAGAAAACATTGGCTCAATTTTATTATTTATCTTTGAAATCATTACTATTTTTTTAGAAGGTAAATTGTTTATAAAATTATCTATATATTTAACAGGTATAAAAGGGGCATCTGTTGGAAACAAAGCAAACCAAAGATTATTTTTATCTTTTTCAAATTGCTTCATTATGGAATGTAGTCCTGCAAGAGGGCCTTTAAATCCTTTTATATAATCTGAAATAATGGGCCTATTAAATTTTTTATATTTTTCTATGTCTTGATTAGTATTAATATAAATAGTACTCAGTCTTAAACTTAGCGTATTAATAATTATTTCAATAAAACTCTTATCGTTAATTTTTAAAAAACTTTTATTAACATAATCCATTCTTGATGATTTCCCGCCTGAGAGAACTGCTCCAATAATTCTATCATTCATATTTTAGCCGAAATTCTCCTGAAAGAAGATTAAATCTTTTTCCACGAGCCCTACCAATCATTGTCAGTTTCTTTTTTTTTGCTATTTCAACTGCCCAGGTGGTAAAACCTGATCTTGATATCAATATTGGTATTTTCATCTTGATACATTTAATCACCATTTCACTTGTCAATCTTCCCGTTGTATAGAAAACCTTATCGCTTGTTTCAATATTACTTCTCAGTATTAATCCTGCAATTTTATCTACCGCATTATGTCTTCCAACATCTTCAAAATAATATAAAGGCCTATTGATATCACATAAAACACAACCGTGAATAGCGCCAACTTTTAAATATAAGCTAGGTTCAGTATTTATAATTTTTGATAAATTCATGATTTGAGAATGATTAATTTTAATCTTAGTATCTAATTTAATATCATCAATTTCTGACATTAAATCACCAAATACAGTACCTTGAGCACATCCCGATGTATTAATTTTTTTTTTTAATTTATATTCAAAATTTGTTTTTGAATTAGTCCTGACAACAATTGTCTTAAGATCAGAGTGATATTCAATTTTTTTTATATCTAAAATATCTTTCAACATCCCCTGATTATATAAATAGCCAATTGCCAAATACTCGGGATAGTCATTAATAGTCATCATAGTAACAATTTCTTGATTATTTAAATAAAGTGTTAAAGGCTTCTCAATTATAATTGGTAAATTAACAGCTTCCCCTTTTTCATCTAAAGATTTTTTAAGTTTAAATAATCTTCT
>ENA-ORXF01000026-ORXF01000026.1-marine-metagenome-genome-assembly--contig:-NODE-26-length-116668-cov-22.191859_pt1 | contig 116668 bp, 108 predicted proteins | sample MGYA00237864_ERZ511476 | MGnify/ENA primary metagenome ERZ511476 (study PRJEB26306, sample SAMN06343908) | marine metagenome | isolation source: coastal waters | place: Atlantic Ocean: West Antarctic...
CCTGCTACAGCAGATGGCATGGCCAAGGAATTTAGATGGGCTTTCGATTCGTCACACTTTGCCATTACTAAATTTTTTATGGCACCCATCAATGCTAGAATAGTCCGACGCAGCCTTGTGCTGCGCGATGAACATCAAAAGATATCATACAGCGAGTGTGCTAGCATTGGGATGTGGATTCGCGTGGTAGGAATGTGGTTGAGTCGCGGATTAGGATATTTCCTGGGCGAACCTATCAAGATCAAACCAACCTCTGGAGAAGGTCCACCCCCGTGGTTACTGCGTGATGGAGGATTCGAGATCGAAGTTAGCGCTCGTACAAAGACGAAAGTTGCCCGCACCCGAATTTCCGGAAAAGGAGACCCCGGCTACGGGGCAACTTCCAAGATGTTTGCCGAGCTTGGTCTCTGCCTAGCGCTAGATGACCATAGTAAATCATCGCACCGAGCAGGCGTATTGACCCCTTCAACAGGGCTGGGGAACGCTCTGGTGTTACGATTGTCGCAGGCTCGAGGCGGAAAACTCATGCAGTTCGATACAGTACCCTGGACGTAACTGGGAAGAAAAAAAGAGCAAACAAATGATGGATAACTCTAATGATAAATTTTAAGACTATGAAAATACCTTTGAGTAAAGAGCAACAATATGTAAATGCTAAAAAAAGAGTTAAAGAAATAAAAGGATTTTACTCTCATCTAATAGTTATGATGTTTCTACTTCCTTTTATTGTCTTTATTAACCTGAAGTTTACCCCAAATTATCATTGGTTTTGGTGGGCTTTGTTTGGGAACTTACTTGGGTTATTTTTCCATTGGTTAAAAGTATTGGGTTTAGAATCTATAGGATTTGGAAAAGCCTGGGAAGAAAAAAAGATTAACCAATACATGAACAAAAATAAATAATAGCTTAAAAAAATGGACAAAGAGTATTTAAAAGAACAACAGTATTTAAGTGTAAAGAAAAGGGTTAAAAATATTAAAAGATTTTATTCACATTTATTTATATATATCTTGATAAATATTTTTATTAGTGGAATTATAATCTACGGATTAACTTATAATGGAAATGATAGTCTTTTAGAAGCGTTCACAAATTTTGGAGTGTATTCTACGTGGTTATTTTGGGGTATCGGGATATTTTTTCATTGGCTAAGTGTTTTTGGTTTTAAAAATCTTCTAGGAAGTTCTTGGGAAGAAAAGAAAATTAGAGAATTGATGAAGCAAGAAGATGAAAGGAGTGCAAATATCTTAAACAAATAGGCTTGCTTTTATGCCATTCTAATTGCTTCCAATAGGATTGGTTAATTAAATTTTAAATAAATAACTTTAACAATATTTAATAGATGTCGTCCTACAGGTAACAATTGCTAATTAATTGAAATTAACCAACCAAAAAACTAACACGTTACTAATTCTTTGCAATGGTAGAAATCAGCTTGCACAGTTAGAAGTATATAACAGATATCAACAAGTAATGTATAATACCGCTTTGCGTATCGTAAAAGACACCGGAAGTAAAAACTCTGGTAATACCGTTAACATTAACTCTGATTATGGAGAAGTAACATTAATTAAATACTAATATAAAAATATGAAAACATTAATACACTATTCATTAATAATTGCACTAACGTTATTAACGAGCTGCACTGTAACGAATTCAGATAATAGCCAAGCTTACAATCGGAAGGTGATTGGGGTGAATCTTGGCAATTGGGAACTAAATTTTATAAAAACTGTAAAAGGAAACGGAATTATAACGACTAAAACCCATACAACTTCAGATTACCATAAAGTAAATGTTGTTGGTTTTATGGATGTTATATTGGAAAAAGGTACAGAAGGAACCATTAGAGTAACTACCGATGAAAACATTCATCAATATGTAACTATTGAATCTAATAACGGAGTTTTAAATATTAAAATTAAAAACAATGTCAATAATATTCAACTCTCCAGGAGCATCAATATTAAAGTACCTTTTACAAGTTTGGATAATGTATCTCTGACTGGCTCGGGTGATGTTTTAACTAATGATAAAATTAAAAGCGATCAATTTGAAGCAAAAGTTACTGGTTCTGGATCTATGAATCTTGATATTGATGTTAACAGAATAGACGCTAAGGTAACTGGTAGTGGAGATTTAAAAATCATTGGTACTGCAACAGATTTAAAAATTAAAGTAATTGGTAGTGGAGATTTTGAAGGAGGATCTCTTATTGCTCAAAACGTTGAAGCATATGTTTCCGGGTCTGGAGATGCAGTAGTTGTTGCAAAAAGCAGCATTAAAGCAAGGGTTACTGGGTCTGGAGATATAGAATACCTAGGAAATCCTAGTACAAGTGATAATAAGGTATCAGGATCTGGAGATATAGAAGCTATTGTTAATTCAGCTATTTCTAAATCTCTTAAATAGTTGTGCTTATAATATTGGTCATAAATGGCACAATATTTGGTTTTGAGTAAAATTAAAATATGAAAACTATGAAAAAATTTATTTATTTATTTATTGCTATTGCATTATTAACGTCTTGCACTCCTGATGAAGTTTTAGACCCAATAGTCGGAAAATGGCAATTAGACTCTCAAACCGTAAATGGAATTGAGCAAACAACTGAATGTGAAAGAAATACTACTTTAGAATTCTTTGAAAATGGCACTATTGCGGAAGAAAGTTTTTATATAGATGGGTTAGATTGTCTAAGCGATACAGATACTTCAACTTGGGAAAACTTAAGCGGTTCTACATATCGAATTGATAATGATACTGAAGGTGACCAAACTTTGAACTTTTCTCAGAATAATACTGTTTTTTCTTTCACTATGACAGAAATAATTAATGGAATTACCTATGAATTTATTGGTGCATTTAGAAAATTATAAATAAGTTAAAAAAACCCAAACATTAGGCTATCAAAGACCTTATCTAATACACTTTAAATATAGAAACCCTCAGTAATGTTTGGGTTTTTTATCGTGCTTATAACATCATACTAATAATATTATTACGTTTTATAATTAATTTTTTGGTTATAATTTTTATGGTAAAATTTATTTCTAAATTAGAGAAATATTTCATTAATTTTACAACAAATTAAAAAGAATATGCGACTTCACTTTAAATTACTCTTACTTTTAAACTTAATTATTCTTCCAACTACAGTAAAATCCCAGAACTGGGTACAAGTAAATTCTTTACCCAATTCTTTTAATGAAACTCATCACTCTTTTGCTTTTAGTTTGGACGACATGGGCTACATTGTGGCTGGAAATTCGAATTCTGGAGAACGAGATGATTTTTATCAGTATGACCCTGTAAACGACTCTTGGACAGAGCTCACCCCTTTTCCAGGTGCAGCTCGCGGTTTTGCGATTGGTGATACTTGGAATGGGAAAGCATACTTTGGATTTGGAGATGATGGAACGTCGTTATTAAATGATTTATGGGTGTTTGACCCTTCTAATATGAGTTGGACAGAACTAGCCCCCTGTCCATGTGCAGCAAGAAGACATCCAGCGATGATAGCACATAACGGAAGAGTATTTGTAGGACTAGGAAATACTTCAATTGGTAATATGAATGATTGGTGGGAGTATGATATTACATCAAACACTTGGTCTCAAAAAGATAATTTACCTTCACAATCGAGACATCATCCATATCAATTTGGCATTAATGATAACGTTTATTCGGGTTTCGGACACGGAAATGGCATCTTTAATGATTGGTTTCGTTACGATATTACGGCTGAAACTTGGACTCAAGTAGCAACATTACCAGCACAAGGACGAGTAGCTGGAACACAATTTTCATACAACGGCTTAGGATATGTGCTGAGTGGCGATGGAGATAACCATGACTCTATGGAAACAGGCGAATTTTGGGCTTATGACCCTATTTCTGATAATTGGGAAGAAATGCCTCCTCATCCTGAAGGCTCTCGTTGGGCACCAGCTTCATTCATAATTAATGGAGAGGTATATATTATTAATGGCACTAGTTTTTCACAATATGTGACAGAGATTTATAAATATAATTTGGATTCAGCTCTATCGATTCCCGAATTAACAAATTCAACTATTCGTATATATCCGAATCCGGCAACAGATGTTATTAATATTGATGTTCCAGCAAATTTAAAATATCATACTAATATTTACGACTTAAATGGAAGATTAGTTAGTAGTTCGAAAAATAAGTCTGTAATTGAAATTCAAGCCTTGCCTCTGGGTGTATATCTAATTGAAATCACAGACTTAGACTCTGACCGTAAAGTAGTTGAAAAAATAATAAAAGCAAATTAAAGCTTTAAAAAACAGGCATATCTTCCTCCTTTAATTCAGCGACTTCTAAACCTGGTAAAATAGGATTGCTTATATTAATAGAATATTAATTATATTTGAGTGAATTAACTTGTTATGAAAAAACTACTTATTATACTTTTTGTTTCTCTAATTACAATGTCTTTCTTACCTGAAAGAGAGAATCAAAATATTAAAGATACTTCTATTGAAAATGTTGAATGTAAAATTAGACGTTGCAATGCAATCGCTAAATCTACCAAAAAAAGATGTAAAAGATGTGTTTCAAAAGAGAATGACTATCAATGTTATCAGCATAAACCAAAAAATTAAATATTACGAGCAAGCAGTAAATGAAATGGTATCTTAAACACAGAAAAAAAATATTGATAGCAACCATAAGCTATGTTATCTTTAGATTAGTTTATCTATACGCCCTTTAATTAAGTAACTTCTAAACCTTAGATAGGGTTGCTTAAAACTATCTGATTACTACTACTAATACTTCTACAATTAAATAATTTATCTTATTTATTAACTAATTTAAAAAAAATTATGAAAAAGTTTTTAATTATTCCAGCGTTTTTATTGATGTGTTTAACAACCAATGCACAAGACTACAATTGGACAGTTGGAGGGTCTTCCAATTTATCTGCCATAGGAGCTGATCAAGAAGCAGGTGGTATGTTTAATGTTTCAGCATTATATAGTATGACAGATAAACTTCAAGTAGGTGCAGCTCTAGGACTAGGATTTGGCGATTTTGAAAGCGATGCTGCTGTAAAAGCTGCTGCACGTTACTTTATAAATGATTCTTGGTTTGCTTATGGAGAATATGCTTTAACTGAAGCTGCCGGGGATGGACTAGCATTAGGAGCAGGTTATAGAGTTAAAATTGGCAACCGTGTAGAATTTAACCCAACTGTATTTTACGGTATGGAAGGAAGGGCACTTCAACTTGCTATGGGATTTGCAATACGCTTCTAATAGAAATAAAATTAATTAATAGATCCCCGACAGAAATGTTGGGAATTTTTTTTTATATAGTTATAAAATTGAAAAAATTATTATACTATTTTCTATGAAATATCTATATTTTCAGGAATATTGGCAGAATAGAGAATCTCATTTCTTTGTGGAATTTAGAGATTATATGAACTCAATATTAACGTCAGATTCCGAAGTATATGAAGGTATTTATGATACCTTAAAAGGAAATTAAGTAGAAATAATCTATAAATTTATTCCTTACTTTTAAACCATAGGCAAATCTTCTTCCCTTAATTCAGCTATTTCTAAACCTCTTAAATAGGGCAAACTTAAATTTATAGAGGAATGTCCCATTGCTTTCTGTAACTTGGTTAATAAACCTATTCTTTTAAAGACTTCTATAACACCTGTATGCATAAATGACTATAGTGCTTCCTTGTTCAATTAGTGTATTAGATTGTTTCTTAAAAACGACTCCAAAGGGTCTTAAAATAGTCTTGGTTTAATGGTTGAGATGTCCATGAAAAGATATTCTCTTTATAGTTTCCTTTTATAAGAACATCCCTTACACAAGTTTGCTTAGTCATCTTTAAAAGGATGTTTATTTAATTTACATTATTAATATCATTATAATGATATTAATAATGATATTAATAATGTAAATTAAATTAGTTATATTTAATTAATATTAATTTTTAAACTAAATTATGAAAAAAATTATTTTATTATTATTACTCGTCTCATCTATGTCTTTAATTTCATGTGGTGGTCAAAAAGCTGTTGTTAAATCTGGAAAGTCTCAAGTTGACAAGCCTAAAAAAAGTTTTATGGGGTCATTACTTTCTTCAGCTACTTCTCTTTCTGAAGTAAAAGCTATTTCAAGCCCAACTGCTTCTTTACCTGGGGCCAATCAAATATCAGTTTCTTCAGGAGCTGATAGAAAGTCGATTGAGTTAGAAGAAATAGAAGAACCAAGAAATTTACAGATCACAACATTTGTTTCAATTTCTAAAGTTTTATCTTTAAAGCCAGGACAAAGTTATACTTCTGTAATTTCATCAATTGGAAACCCTTATGATATATTATACAAAAATAGAAAAGGTTCTGTTTACGTTTATTATTACAAGACAATTGATTCTATTTACGATGAAAATACTGAGAATATAGTTGGTTCATCTAGAAAAGGACAAAGACACCGTTCAGGTTTAAATGATGTTTATTTAGAATTTGATTCTTCTAATAACCTTGTTAGGATATCAAATGAAAACTTTAAATAGTAATCATCATGAAGTTTATATTTAATAATGGGTGTAAATCACCCATTATTTTTTTTCATTTTTTTTTAATGGTTTTGCTTTTTTCAAACAAAACGTGTTCTCAATCTAAATATAATTCTTTTGGAAAAGGCATAAATATATCTAAAGAAGAAGTAATAAAAATATCAATTGAAAACTTTTTTAAAATTTATGAAGTTGATTTCAATGAAAGAGAAAAACTTGATATTATAGATAATTTTGGTAAAGAATTTTTTAAAAATGAGATTGTTTTTAATAATCATATAAATGACAAGTCAATATTGATTATTAAAACAAATTTAATTGATGAATCATATATATCTAAAGGAGAATCTTTAATTGGATTAGATGAAGTTCAATCTCTAATTGATTATTCGAAACTTACGAAAGAAATAATTAATGAATTATTAGACCAATATACTTCTGAATTAAAAATTCAGGACGTATTTGATTTTGATTTTAGTGTATCTGATAAAAAAATAAATTCTATAGAAGACACTATTAATGTTGAACTCAAAAACAAAGTGATATTCAATAAAACTTTTGTGTCATTTTTAGAGAGTATAATATTTGTTTTAGATGAAATAAAAATGAATCAAGAACAAATTAATAATTCTACAAAAAATAATTTAGATCTATATCCAGTGATAATTTTAGGAAATAATAAGTCATTCTCTGGTTTGTTTCTCAATAATGAAATTCAATATAAATTACAAATTCTTGTAGATAAAATACATAGTCTAATAAAATTTCATTCCATAAAAGATAATTTAAGAAATGTTTATAGACCAAGTTCATATCTGTTAAATGACAATAATTTTTTTGTTAGGTATGATAATAATGATTGGAAGAATTTTAATTTTCAAGAACAAAATGTTATTAAAAAAATCATTGGCTCAAATTATATAGAATCTGAATCTAGGTCTGAATTAATTAATTACTTCAAAAATAACATATTAAAAAATTCTAACTGTTTTTATTCTGATGATTCTACAATAGAAAATCTTATTATATATAATTCAAAATTCAAATTAATTTTCCCATATAATATTATAAGTATAAAATGTGTAAATAATTATAGTCCATTTATTGAATATTATTACAATTTGAAATTTTCAATTGATGATTCTAAAAAATTAAATTTGAAATTTGAAGTATTATCTAATAAGAATTGATGTATTATTTGGTTAAACCATCTGACTCATAACCAGATAGATAATGCTATTAAAAACCAATAACCCAAGAGTAGCTGTAGTAGAAAGTTACAATAGACCTGTATATTATAAATCCTTTATTATACTTTACGGTAAGGTTGTAATAGAGTTTAAATAGAACCATCCTAATGATATTATTGAGCTCTACATTATTAGTTATGTTTAAAATATAAAACAAATAATATTATGAAACCTAGAAAATTTATAGTTTTTCTTTTAATAATGATTGCTATTGGGGTTGTATTTGGTTTAATATCTAATAATTCGTCACTTCCATCATTAACTCCAAATTCGGATACACTAGAAGGGTGTTCAGGGAATGGAGATAGAAGTTGTATAAATAAAATTAGAAGTAACTTCAAAAACTCAGGAAAGGATATTATTGGTGAACAATACGATGGAGAGGGAATTTTTCAAATACAGTTTATTGAGTATGGGAGAGGGACTTTTAACGCATATTTGAGAATGGATTGTGAATGTGAAATAGATCACATAAACGTTACAAGACTTTAATCTCTAAACCATAGGCATATCCTCTTCTTTCAGATAGTTTAAGTAAAAATTAATTAATAGATCCCCAACAGAAATGTTTGGGATTTTTTTTTATAAATTTATAAAAAAATTATTGTCTATGAAATATCTATATTTATTACTTTTTATTTTCATTGTTTCGTGTGTTGATGATGAAAATGACCTAGGTAAGTGCTATGTCTCTCCTAAACCTGACGATGCTTGTATAGAAATTTATGAACCTGTATGTGCCTGTAACGATATCGTTTACTCTAATTCTTGTGAGGCTGAAAAGGCTGGTAATTTAAGATGGAAATCAACTAGTATAGAACAAGGTAATCCTTGTCGCTATTAGTTTTAAAATATTTTTTCTATTATATATACTGCTATAACTGATAAAGTAGTTCTGATATATCTTCCTCGATCTATTCAGCAACCTCTTAGCCATAAATAGGTTTGCCTACAAATTGTCTAAATTGCTTTAACATTTAATTAAGAATTATTTTTTAGAGTTTACTTAACTTCGAAAGTTATAAATATAAAAATACTTTCACATGACTAAGAGAATAATTTTGCCGCTATTTTTAATAGCATTCATTTTTAGCTTTTCTTCAGAAGCTAATGCACAATTCTGGAAAAAGAAAAAAGCTCCAATAAAGGTTAAACCAAAAGCAAAACCAAAACCAAAAAAAGGTGCGATAATGCCTTATGATAAAGTTGTGACTAAAAAACACAAGACGGATGATGGTTTGTTTAAAGTTCACAAAAAAGATAATAGTTACTTGTTTGAAATCCCTGATTCTCTATTAAATAGAGAAATGTTAATGGTAACTAGAATTGCAAAAACGGCCTCAGGAATCGGATTTGGTGGAGGTAAAACTAATACTCAAGTCCTACGTTGGGAGAAAAAAAATAAACAAATCTTATTAAGAGTTGTTTCTTATGATGTAGTTGCAGACACTATTTTACCTGTTCATGAAGCTGTAGTAAATTCTAATTTAGAGCCTATATTATACTCCTTCCCTATCAAAGCATTTAGTAAGGACTCTTCTGCTACAGTTATTGACGCTACGGCTCTTTTTTCTTCAGATGTGAAACCTCTGGGATTTCCAAGTCGACGCAGAAAAGCATACCAAATTTCAAGAATGGATAAAACTCGTTCTTATTTAGAAAGAGTGAGTAGCTATCCTTTAAATATAGAAGTAAGGCACGTAAAGACATATTTCGCGAATAAAGCACCCTCTAATAGCTCGCTAGGCTCTATAACCGTAGAGATGAGTAATTCTATGGTCTTATTGCCTAAAGTCCCTATGAAGCGTCGTTACTTTGATGAACGTGTCGGATGGTTTGCAAGAGGACAAACTGATTATGGTTTAGATGCACAAAAGAGTAAAACTGTAACTTATTTAGATAGATGGAGATTAGAAGTTAAAGATGAAGATCTTGATAAATTTAATAATGGGGAATTAGTAGAACCTAAAAAGCAAATTGTGTACTATGTAGACAGAGCTACTCCAAAAGAATGGGTTCCATTCATCAAACAAGGTATTAATGACTGGCAAGTTGCTTTTGAGGCAGCTGGATTTAAAAATGCTATTATAGCAAAAGATCCTCCTACAAAAGAAGAAGATCCAGAATGGTCTCCAGAAGATGCACGTTATTCTGTAGTACGTTATTTAGCTTCACCAATCCCAAATGCAAACGGACCTCATGTTAGTGATCCGCGTTCTGGTGAAATTTTAGAGTCAGATATTAACTGGTACCATAATGTAATGACATTATTACATAATTGGTACTTTATTCAAACGGCCGCCATCAATCCTGGTGCTCGTGGAAATGAATTTAAAACAGAAACAATGGGTCGTTTAATTCAATTCGTATCTTCTCATGAAGTTGGACACACCCTAGGGTTACCTCATAATATGGGGAGTTCTGTTGCTTATCCTGTTGATTCTTTACGTTCTGCATCCTTTACTTCAAAATTTGGAACTGCACCATCTATAATGGATTATGCTCGTTTTAATTATGTTGCACAGCCAGAAGATAAAGGAGTCGCATTAATGCCAAATATTGGTGTCTATGATAAATATGCAATTTCTTGGGGATACAGACCAATTTTGAATACAGATGCTAAAGATGAAAAAACAACTTTAGATTCTTGGATCATGTTACATGCTGGAGATCCAATGTACAGATTTGGGCATCAACAAGCTGGTGGAGTTGTAGATCCAAGTTCTCAAACTGAAGATTTAGGAGATAATGCGATGAAGGCATCTGCTTATGGTATTAAAAACTTAAAAAGGATTTTACCAAAATTAGAGGAATGGACTTCTGAAAAGGGAAAGAATTATAGTGAACTATCAACAATGTATGGTCAGTTATTAAGTCAATTTAATAGATATATGGGCCATGTTTCAGCAAATATTGGTGGAGTTTATGAATATTACAAAACATCTGATCAAGAAGGAGCGGTTTATTCACATGTAGACAAGGCTAAACAAAAAGAGGCTTTAAAATTTGTGATTAATGAATTATTTAAAACGCCAAAGTGGATGTTAGATGAAAATATTTTTAGCAAAACTGAGTTTTCTGGATCCGTAGAAAGAGTTCGTGGTCTCCAGGCAAGAACATTAAATAATGTTTTAGATGCAGGAAGAATGGCTAGAATGATTGAAAATGAAACTATGAATGGCTCTAAATCTTATTCTTTAGTAAATATGATGAGTGATTTACGTAAAGGTGTCTGGACAGAACTTTACAATGGAAGATCAACTGATACATACAGAAGAAATTTACAAAGAGCTCATTTAGACAGATTAGATTTTTTACTAAACAAAGCAAAAAATCAAAGAGGTGCTAACTCTGGTTACTTTAAACAAAGTGGAGTTAATGTAAATCAATCAGATATTAAATCAGTAGCTAGAGGAGAATTAAAGCGTTTAAGGCGTGATGCTAAATTTGCTGCAAGCAAAGCACCAAATACAATTACTCGTTATCATTATCAAGATGTAGCTGATAGAATAGATATGATTTTAGATCCTAAATAAAAGAACAAGTTATATCTACTAAATAAAACAACCCCGTTAGAATTTCTAACGGGGTTGTTTTATTTTAAATCCATATTTTCTTTATCAATAGAGGTTTGAAAAATAGTTGATTATTATTTTTTTGTTTTTTTCAATCCTCCTTCATGATCTAATATAATTTCGTCATCCCTATATTTGCAGCAAGGATGTACAGAATTATATGCTTCGTCAGAAGCCTTAATACCTATTACATCGTGCCCAACTTTTAAAATATTTTTTTGAATTGTATTTACTGTTGTTTTACGCTCATCTAAAATTAAGTTTAGTTGATGCGTATTAATACTCCAAACAGCAAACTTTACACCTTTAGTTTTTAAAGCTGCTGTTTCTATTCGTTTTTTACACATACCACAAATACCATCAACTTCAAAAGAAAATTTAGCGCTTTTATTCTTTTTTACTTCTTGAGCATTAGCTGATACTCCAATAAAAAACATGCTAAATACTATTATAATTTTTTTCATTTTTATTTTATTTTAAATCTTAATCCTGCATAAACAGCTCGTCCAAAAACTGGAGCATAAACAATAGTTGTATCAAAATTTGCTCCAAAAGGATCATTACTAGCTAAAATAGGATTTTTTTGTTTGACATTTGTAATGTTTTCTGCACCCATATAAAATTCAAACTTATTTGAAAATACTTTTGTTATTTGGGAATTTAATAATTGAAAACTATCAGAAAACTCAGATAATCTGTATTGATTTGGATTTGAGCTAGTATCTGGTAAACGTTGCTTACCAATGCTATTAAAAGTAATGTCAAATTTCCATTGAGAAGCATTTTCTTTAGCTATAGTTTCATAAGATAGGTTCGCAAAGAATCTGTTTTTTGGTTGAATTTGTTTTTGCAAATTTCCAACTTTATAATCCGTAGAAATATCAAAATATTTGTAAGCAGTTCTTAAACCTAGACCCTCTGTAAGGTCATAATTAAGTTCTATTTGAAAACTGTTAGCTATACTTTTACCATCTAAATCATAAAAAGAAACTGCTTGAGGGTTTTCCCAATCTACAACAACTTGATTACTGAAATCTGTTCTGTAAAAATCAAATGTTATATCCCCTTTGTTATCAAGAAAATTAAATTTCTGCAAGTACGAAACGCCATAGTTCCAAGCAATTTCAGGGTTTAAACCATAAATATTACCTCCAACATCGTCGATCTTTATTTCTCTAGAACTTGCAAATAATTGTTGATTTTCTGCAAAAATATTAGCACTCCTTTTTCCTCTACCGATGGAAGCTCTAAGTACCCCTTTTTCCCACAGAGCATAACGTAAATGAAGACGAGGCGTTAAAAAAGTCCCTAATAAATTATGAGTATCAATTCTTAGCCCAGCTGTTAGGCTAAAATCTTCTAGATTATCAAATGCATATTCAAAAAAAGCACCAACGGCATTTTCTCTTCTATCATAATTTAATAAATTTACTTGCTCATTGTATTTATCATACGTAAAATTAAATCCTGTTTTAAACTTGCTTCTTGTATCCCCAATTATAGAGTTAAATAATATGTTAGAATATACGCTTTCATGTTTAATATTATAAATATTTAATCCAAAATAAGAATCTTGCTGATGATTACTGTAAGCCATCTGAAAGCCAAAACTTTGATATGGTGTTTCTGGAAAAACATATCCTAGTTTTGCAGAGGTTTCAAAACGTTTTGTATCTATTTCACTCCCCCAAACACTAGTCATCCCTTTGTCTGTTTTTGGATCAAAGCTAATTTCACCAGTCTGTTTTTCATCATTCAGAAAACGGACATTTATAAAGCTAACCCAGCCCTTTTCTGCATCTATATATTGCCAGCGATTCATTACGTTTATCTGATCTGCTAAAGGTGCGTCTAAAAAATTATCTTTATTATTATCAAATTTCTGTCCTCTGAAATTCCCATGAATATATAAACCTGTTTGCCACTTGTCTGAAACTTTTTGATTGATGTGTGTATTTAGTTCTAATCTACCATTTAAAGAACTATATGCATTTAAAAAAAAACTATTATCAGAAAATGGCTTTACTAATTCTGCATTTATTTGACCTGAAATACTCTCATACCCATTTACAACGCTTCCAGCTCCCTTTGTAATTTGAATGCTCTCAATCCATGTTCCAGGTGTAAATGTTAAGCCAAAAGCCTGTGAGGCACCTCTTACTGAGGGTATGTTTTCTTGAGAAATCAACAAATAAGGACTCGTTAAGCCAAGCATTCGTATTTGTTTAGTCCCTGTAAGTGCGTCAGAAAAACTAACGTCTATAGATGGATTTGTCTCAAAACTCTCTGCTAAATTACAACAAGCAGCTTTTAAAAGTTCATCAGAATTCACAGTAAAGACATTTGTTGTTGCATAAAAAGATTTTTGAGTTGCTCTTTTTTTACTTCTAATAACAACCTCTGAGATAGCCATTTCCTCTGTTAAAAAATGGTGTATCGGAACAGGAATATTATTATCACCTGAAGCAGATGACTTTGTACTTTTAATTGTAATTGTATCTGTTTTATAACCGATATAACTAATAATTAATTTTTTGTAGTTTGATTTATATGGAATAACAAACCAACCATTCTTGTCGGTAGTAGTTCCAATTTTAGTGTTTAACCAACGAACGTTAACCCCATCGACTCCTTGGTTATCCTTCGGATTATTTCTATCCATTATCATTCCTTTATAGTTTGATTGGGAAAATAACAACAATGGGAACAACAGTAAAATACTGTTAATAAAATATTTTTTCATAAGATGTAAATTTAATTTGTAATAAATTATAACTTCTTATATAAGAAGCTAAATTAAAAAAATAATTTATTAAAAACTCAAATTAAAAAAATCTGGTGAGAAACCTGATAATCTTTGGAAGTGTCTGGTGGAGAGAAATCTATTAGAAGAAGTTTTTTAGATTCTTCTTCTGCTGCTAAATCTTTTTCATTGTACAAAAAAGAATTGATAGCATATTGTCCTTTTAAGTTTAACGTAGCAAAATTGCTGTTTTGGAGTTTATCTTGTCCATCTATTTTATGTACTTCGTCTCTACAGCATTTTTTCTTAAATTCATTAATTGATGAGGATTTTTCCATACCGCACCCATCTGCTTGTCCAACATAAGATACATCTACTAAAAAATCACCACAATAATGCTTTTCAACCGTAAAAGAGAAGGTTGAGAAAAGCACTGAAAATGCTAAAATAATTGATGATATTTTAATGACTATATTTTTCATTATATACTGCAAAGTTACAATATATTATTATACCTAATTGTTAATTTCCTGTTATTAACCAATACTAGTTTTTAAGATAATTATTGTACTCATTAAAAATATTTTGTTTTATTTTTACAAATTAACTTAGAAACTAAAAATAATGAATAATTTAATTTTAAAAAAAGAAATCTCTAAAATTTTAGGTTCGAAGCAACAAATAGGAGAAAAACTTCAAGGAATAACTGATTTTCTAGAAGCTGAAATTAGTTATTACAATTGGGTTGGTTTCTATTTTAAAAATGGTGATAAAGAAGAATTAAAATTGGCACAATATACAGGTGAAAAAACAGAACACGAAATTATTCCTTTCGGTAAGGGTATTTGTGGACAAGTTGCCACAAGTAATAAAAACTTTATTGTACAAGATGTTTCTAAACAAGAAAACTATATCTCCTGCGGATGGAAGGTGAAATCTGAAATAGTAATTCCTATTTTTGTGAACGACAAAAATATTGGTCAAATAGATGTCGATTCTCATACTGTAAATCCTTTTACGAAAAAAGATGAAACTCTTTTAGAGTTTATAAGCCAGGAACTTGGCAAGATTTTAAATTAAACTATTTCTTATTCTAAAATTTTATTTTTAAAGTCTTTAATTATACTAGTTGTTAATTACTTACCCTATTTGTTACTATCTTTTTATTGTGATGGCGCTTCTGTTTCACTAAATTTGTGTGCTTAACTACATAACTAACAATGAGCACTTCGAAAACAATTAAATCCGCATTAATTTCAGTATTTCACAAAGATGGCCTTGAGTCAATTGTAAAAAAACTTAATGATTTAAACGTTACAATATACTCCACTGGAGGAACGGAAAAGTTTATTAAAAATTTAGGAATTAATGTTTTACCTGTTGATGAAGTAACATCTTACCCTTCAATTTTAGGCGGAAGAGTAAAAACATTACATCCGAAAATTTTTGGAGGTATTTTAAATAGACAAGATAACGAAAGTGATGTTTCAGAATTAGCTGAATATAATATTCCACAAATTGATTTAGTAATTGTCGATTTATATCCATTTGAAAAAACAGTCGTTTCTGGTGCAGCAGATCAAGATATTATAGAAAAAATTGATATTGGTGGAATTTCTTTAATTAGAGCATCGGCAAAAAACTTTAAAGACACTTTTACAGTTTCTTCAATGGAACAGTATGAAGAATTTTTAACCATTATCTCACAAAACAATGGAACAACTTCTATTGAGCAAAGAAAAAAATTCGCGGCAAAGTCTTTTAATATCTCATCCCACTATGATACCGCCATATTTAATTATTTCAATGAAGATGAAGTCGTTTTTAAAGCAAGTGAGACAATTTCAAAAACATTACGTTACGGAGAGAATCCACATCAAAAAGGGTACTTTTTTGGAGATTTAGATGCAATGTTTGATAAATTACATGGAAAAGAATTAAGTTATAATAATTTGTTAGATGTTGATGCAGCAGTAAACTTAATGAATGAGTTTTTGGATGAACAACCAACATTTGCTGTCTTAAAACATAACAATGCTTGTGGTTTCGCACAAAGAGATAATATAAAGCAAGCTTATTTAGATGCTTTAGCTGGCGACTCTGTATCAGCTTTTGGAGGAGTTTTAATTTCAAATACAGAAATAGATGCCTCAACTGCTGAAGAGATTCATAAACTTTTTTGTGAAGTGGTTATTGCACCATCATTTACAGAAAAAGCATTATCAATTTTAAAAGGTAAAAAAAATAGAGTTCTTTTAATTCAAAAAAGTAGTATTTTACCTAATCAAAATGTAAGAACTGCTTTAAATGGGTTACTAGTTCAAGATAAAGATTCTAAAACAGATAATTTAGAAGATTTAAACTACGTTACAAAGACTAAACCATCAGATAAGGAATTAAAGGATTTGCTCTTTGCTTCAAAAATTTGCAAGCACACTAAATCAAATACGATTGTTTTTACAAAAAATAATCAATTATTAGCAAGTGGAACAGGTCAAACAAGTAGAGTTGATGCTTTAAGGCAAGCTATTGAAAAAGCAACTAGTTTTGGTTTTGACTTAACCGGTGCTGTAATGGCTAGTGATGCTTTTTTTCCATTTCCTGACTGTGTAGAGATCGCTGAAAAAGCAGGTATTAAAAGTGTAATTCAACCTGGTGGATCGATTAAAGATCAATTAAGTATCGATTATTGCAACGAACATAATGTTTCGATGGTATTAACAGGGACAAGACATTTTAAACATTAAATAATATATATGTATTTTCACTTAGTTTTTTAGTAGCTTTGTGAGAGAACAGTATTAAAAACACAAAAAACAATAGAAATTATGGGTTTTTTTGATTTTATGACAGAAGACATTGCTATCGATCTAGGGACGGCTAATACACTTATTATCCATGATGGAAAAGTAGTGATAGACAGCCCGTCAATTGTAGCGAGAGATAGAACTACTGGTAAAATTATTGCATTTGGTAAACAAGCCAATTTAATGCAAGGAAAAACTCATGAAAACATAAAAACTATACGTCCTTTAAAGGATGGAGTAATTGCAGATTTTCAAGCTTCTGAAGAGATGATAAAGGAATTTGTAAAACAGATTCCTTCTATTAAAAAGAAATTATTTCCCCCTGCTTTAAGAATGGTTATTTGCATTCCTTCTGGTATTACAGAAGTCGAAAAACGTGCAGTACAAGATTCTGCTCGCCATATGAATGCAAAAGAAATTTATCTAATATACGAGCCAATGGCAGCAGCTATTGGTGTTGGAATTGATATTATGGAACCAAAAGGGAATATGATTATTGACATTGGAGGTGGAACTACAGAAATTGCGGTAATTGCCTTGGCTGGTATTGTTTGTGATCAATCTGTTAAAGTTGCAGGTGATTTATTTACCAATGATATAATGTATTATATGAGGACACAACACAATTTACATGTTGGAGAAACTACGGCTGAGAAAATAAAAATTAATATTGGTGCTGCAACAGAAGATTTAGATTCCCCTCCAGAGGACATGTTGGTTCAAGGTAGAGATTTATTAAGTGGGAAACCAAAGCAAGTTCAAGTTTCTTACAGAGAAATTGCAAAAGCATTAGATAAGTCCATTTTAAGAATTGAAGATGCAGTAATGGAAACTTTATCTAAAACTCCTCCAGAATTAGCTGCAGATATTTATAACAGTGGTATTTATTTAGCAGGTGGAGGATCAATGTTAAGAGGTTTAGACAAGCGTTTGTCTAGAAAAACAGACTTACCTGTTTATATAGCAGAAGACCCTTTAAGGGCGGTAGTTAGAGGAACTGGAATTGCTTTAAAAGAACTTGAAAAATACAAAAATGTATTAATGAAGTAAACCGTAAATGAGTTCTAAGAATGCAGCAACTTATATCATTTATACAAAAGTATAAATATCTACTTTTTTTTATAATATTACAATTTATCGCTATTAGTTTAACTATTAGTAATAATAGCTTTCATAAAAGTAAGTTTCTAAATTCCACAAATATTATTTCCGGAGGACTTTACGAAAAATCTTCAAATATTTCTGATTATTTTAATCTTAGAGGGCAAAATGAAATACTTGTTAAAGAGAATATTTTTTTAAGAAATAGATTAGCAAAAACTCAAATTAAAAAGGAAACTCAGATAGATATTAAAAAAATTGACTCTGTTGGACACATTCAAAAATATACCTATACTTTTGCTAAAATCATAAAAAATGAATACAGCAAACCTTTCAATTATTTATTAATAGATAAAGGAAGTGCCGAAGGTATAAATAAAGAAATGGCTGTTTTTAATAGCAAAGGAATTATTGGAATAACTGAAAAAATTACAAATAATTATACGAGGATTCAATCCATTTTAAATAAAAATAGTAAAATAAGTGCAAGTATAAAAAATGGCTCAAATTATTTTGGCCCTTTAGTTTGGAATGGGAAAGATTATAATACAGTTCAATTAACAGATATTCCTAGGCAAGCAAATGTAAAGGTTGGTGACACAATTATTACTAGCGGTAGATCTACTATTTTTCCTGAAGGAATATTAATCGGGAGTGTTTTAAAAGTAAAAAATGAGAAAAGTACTGATAATGAAATAAGTATTCGCCTTTTTAACGACATGAGTAATTTAAGGTATGTTTCTATTGTAAAAAACTTACATAAAATTGAATTAAAAAATTTAGAAGATGAATAAAATAATCTACTATACCTTTATTGGATTTATTTTAGTTTTTCTTCAAGTATTTATCTTAAATAAGATTCTTTTCTACGGGTATATAAACCCCTATTTATATATTGCATTTGTGTTTTTTTTTCCAATAAGAGAAAATCGATTTTTCTTTTTATTTGTGGCTTTTTTACTTGGATTAATCGTTGATATATTTTCTGACTCTGGTGGAATTCATATTTTTTCAATCTTAACAATTGCATATCTTAGACTTTTCTTTTTAAAGATTTATTTTAGAAAAACACCCATTGATTTTCCTTTTTTTAACCTTCAAAAAGAACCCTTCGGTAAAATTTTCAACTTCACCATCACTTTAACGATAATACATCACCTTATTTTATTTTCTTTAGCTAACTTTAGCTTCGAGAATTTTTCTAATGTTCTATTAAATACATTTTACTCGAGTATTTTTACGTTAATTTTATTCTTTATCGGAAATTATATTTTTATAAAAAAACAATAATGCAGAGAAGTTTTTTACTTTATTTCTTAATAACTTTTATTGGTATTGTCTTTATAGGTCGCTTATTTCAACTTCAAATACTAAGGGGTCAAAAATATGATCCAATAAATAATGCTGCAGTAAAAACAGAGTATGATTATCCAGAGAGAGGATATGTATACGATAGAAATGATAAATTAATAATTGCTAATCAGCTTTCTTATGATGTCATGATTCAACCTAATAAAGTCAAGTCATTAGACACCATAGAGTTTTGCTCTCTACTAAAGATAGATAAAATAAGTTTTTTGAAGCGATTTAGAAGAGCTCAAAATTATGCTTCTTACCTACCCTCTGTATTTTTAAAGCAATTAGCAAAAGAGGATTATGCTTATCTTCAAGAAAAATTATACAACTATAAAGGATTTTATATTCAAAAAAGAATCATCCGAGAATATCCAATAAAATCTGCCGCAAATATCTTCGGATATATAAGTGAGGTTAATGAATCTAAAGCTAAAAATAATCCTTATTATCAACAAGGTGAGCTAATAGGTAAAGCGGGTATTGAAAAAGAATATGAGGAGTATTTAAGAGGAAAAAAAGGGAAAAAATACTCACATAAAAATAGGTTTAATAAAGTAACAGGTGCTTATAAAGACGGAGTTTTAGACACCTTGCCAGTAGGCGGAAAAGATTTAACATTAACAATAGATATTGAATTACAGGAATATGCAGAAAGGTTAATGAAAGGAAAACGTGGAGGAATAGTAGCTATAGAGCCTAGTAGTGGTGAAATTTTAGCATTAGTAACCGCACCCTCGTATGATCCAAATATGTTAGTTGGAAGGAAGCGTTCTAAAAATTCAGTCTTTTTAATGGATACAGAAAACCCAGATAAGCCGGCTTATGATAGAGCTTTGTTGGCTCAATACGCACCGGGATCTCCTTTTAAAATAATGAATGCTTTAATTGGATTACAAGAAAATGTAATTAGCCCAAATACCTCTTTTAGCTGCAATAACGGATACCGTTACGGAAAACGTAAAAATGAATTTATGGGATGCCACTGTGGTATTGTAGGTAGTCCAATATATTTAAAATCTGCATTAGCTAAGTCTTGTAATAGTTATTTTTCAAATACTTTTAAAAGAATAGTAGAAAAAAATAATAAGCCCTCTGAAGGGTTAAATAAATGGAGTAAACACGTAAAAAGCTTTGGGCTGGGAAATTATTTAGGCTATGATTTACCAGCTGGTCAAAAAGGGAGAGTTCCAACCGGTACATTTTATGATAATAGAATTAATTATCGCTGGAATGCATCTTCCGTAATCTCAAATGCAATTGGTCAAGGTGATATAGAAACAACTCCCATTCAGTTAGCAAATTTTACAGCTGCAATTGCAAATAGAGGTTTTTTCTACACACCACACATACTAAAAAAAGTTGACGGCAAAATTATCGAAAATCAGAATTTTATAATTCCAAAAAAAACTACTATTGAATCAAAACATTTTGATCCTATAATAGAAGCAATGCATGAAGTTTTCAAAACAGGAACAGGAAGATGGAGTCAAGTAGATGGTATTGAAATTTGCGGGAAAACAGGAACAGTTGAAAATTTTACTATAATTCAAGAAAAAAGAATACAGTTAGACGACCACTCTATACTTGTAGCTTTTGCACCAAAAAAAAATCCAAAAATAGCTTTGGCAATTTTTGTTGAAAATGGTGGTTACGGATCTACTATTGCTGCTCCAATTACAAGTTTAATTATTGAAAAGTATCTAAAAAAGAAAATTTCAAAACCAATGGTTGAAAAAAGAATGTTAGAATTAAGTTTACAACATATTTATAATAAATACATACAAAAACCTAGAGAGATTGCGTCAAGAACGAAATAATATTTTTGCAGGTATAGACTGGGTATTGGTATTTATATATCTTATTTTAGTCGGTTTCGGATGGATGAATATCTATGCTGCATCTAAAACAAATGAAGATATAGAATTACTAAGTTTTTCAACAAAATACGGCAAACAATTAATATTTATTTGTCTAACTCTCCCTTTAATCATAATAATTCTTTTTTTTAATTCAAAATTTTATGAAAAATTTTCGGGGGTTTTATATCTAATTTCAATAGTATCATTATTAGGATTATTTATTTTCGGTAAAACAATTAATGGAGCGACATCTTGGTATAATTTTGGGCCTATAGGTTTACAGCCCTCAGAGTTTGTAAAGGCTTTTACAGCACTAGCTGTTGCTAAATTAATAAGTGATCGGAAGTATAATTTCAAACTTATAAAAAATCAGATTAAAGCATTTATAATTATTTTTACACCAGCTCTTTTAATAATGTTTCAACCGGATGCGGGTTCTGCATTAATATATCTCTCATTTTTTTTTGTATTAAACAGAGAGGGTTTAACCTTAAATTATATTCTTGTCGGGGCTGCAACTATTATTGTTTTTATACTTACTATATATTTTGGCCCAGAGCCAGTTATAATTACTCTTTTTACATTAATTACTTTATTCATTTTTGTAATATTAAAAAAAGCAGGAATACGCTTTTTACGATTTAACTGGTATAAAGTATTATTAGTATATATGCTATTCGGTGCATTTGTTTTCGGAACAAATTATAGTTATAATAATCTACTTGCATTTCATCAAAAAGATCGATTTGATATCTTACTAGGTATAAAAACAGATAACAAAGGTATTGGGTATAATTCTTACCAATCAGAACTTACCATAAGTTCTGGAGGCTTAAAGGGAAAAGGTTTTTTAAATGGTGATTTAACTAAAGGAAATTTTGTGCCAGAGCAGCACACAGACTATATTTTTAGTACTGTTGGTGAAGAATGGGGCTTTCTTGGAACCAGTTTTGTAATTATTCTTTTTATGCTTCTAATGTATCGAATAATTTATCTTGCTGAAACCCACAACAATAAATTTGGCCGTTCCTACGGCTATGGATTGGCTTCTATTTTATTTTTTCACGTAATCGTGAATATAGGAATGGTTATAGGCTTACTTCCTACAGTTGGAATACCTTTACCCTTTTTTAGTTATGGGGGCTCTTCGTTATGGGGGTTTACTATACTGCTGTTTATATTTATTCGATTAGATGCACACAAAAATTACGACTGGTAAAATTAAAAATCAAAAAAAAGCTCTGAATTTTCGTTCAGAGCTTTTTTTATTTTTATAAATAAAAATCTTACATCGCAGCTACGTGCTTTGTTAATTTAGACTTTAAATTTGCAGCTTTGTTTTTGTGGATAATATTATTCTTTGCTAACTTATCTAGCATAGAAATAACTTTACCTAACATTCCTTCAGCTTCTTTTTTATCTTCCGTAGAACGAATATCTCTTAAAGCGTTACGTGTGGTTTTATGTTGATACTTATTACGTAATCTCTTTGAGTCGTTACTCCTAATTCTCTTTAATGCTGACTTATGATTTGCCATAATTCTTGATTTATTCGTTTTTAATTAAAACTTTGTAGTCCGTACGGGAATCGAACCCGTGTTACATGGATGAAAACCATGCGTCCTAACCCCTAGACGAACGGACCATAACAACTAGATTGTCTCTCAATTGCGGATGCAAATATACAACGTTTTTCAAACTCTACAATCTTTTTTGAAAAAACTTTAAAAAACTTAATATGCCTTGGCGAAAAGAACTCTTTTCAATGATGGCTTACCTGAATAAACGCAAGTACCAGCCTCATCTTTTGCGTCATTTGGAACGCATCTAATTGTTGCTTTTGTCAACTCTTTTATTTTATCTTCTGTCTCAATTGTTCCGTCCCAATGTGCAGATACAAAACCTCCTTTATTATTTATTACTTCTATAAATTCATCGAATGTTGAAACCTCTGCTGTGTGTTCTTTTCTATAGCTAATTGCTTTTGCAAATAAATTCTCTTGAATATCTTCTAATAAACCCTCTACAAATTGGATAACAGTGTCTTGCGATACTGTTTCTTTTGTCAAAGTATCTCTTCTTGCTACCTCTACAGTGTTGTTTTCTATATCTCTATTCCCAATTGCAATTCTCACAGGAACACCTTTTAATTCGTATTCGGCAAATTTAGCACCTGGTCTATAAGTTTCTCTATTATCAAATTTAACAGAGATGCCTTTCCTTCTTAGCCCTTTAACTATAACGTCAACTTTTGAAGAAATAGTAGCTAATTGCTCTTCACTTTTGTATATCGGGACAATAGCAACTTGAATTGGAGCTAATTTTGGAGGTAATACCAATCCAAAATCATCTGAGTGAGTCATAATTAAACCACCGATTAAACGGGTTGAAACTCCCCAAGAGGTTGCCCAAACATGTTCCTGTTTCCCTTCTTTAGAAGTAAATTTTACATCAAACGCTTTTGCAAAATTTTGACCTAAAAAATGACTAGTTCCAGCTTGTAAGGCTTTACCGTCCTGCATTAAAGCTTCAATAGTAAATGTTTCGACAGCACCTGCAAAACGTTCACTTTCAGATTTAGCTCCTTTAATGACTGGCATTGCCATGAAATTCTCTGCAAACTCTGCATAAACTTCTTGCATTTGTTTCGCTTCTATAATAGCTTCTGCTTCTGTAGCGTGAGCAGTATGACCTTCTTGCCATAAAAACTCTGAAGTTCTTAAAAATAGTCGTGTCCGCATCTCCCATCTAACAACATTTGCCCATTGATTTATTAAAAGAGGTAAGTCTCTGTAGGATTGAATCCATCCTTTATATGTGTTCCATATAATAGCCTCAGAAGTTGGTCTAACAACCAATTCCTCTTCTAGTTTCGCCTCTGGATCAACACGAAGTTTTCCTGGCTTATCTGGATCGTTTTGCAAACGATAATGAGTAACGACGGCACATTCTTTGGCAAAACCTTCTGCGTTTTTCTCTTCAGCTTCAAACAAGCTTTTAGGAACAAATAATGGGAAGTATGCATTTTCATGTCCTGTTTCCTTGAACATTCTATCTAATTCTGCTTGCATTTTCTCCCAGATAGCGTAACCATATGGCTTAATAACCATACATCCCCGTACAGCTGAATTTTCAGCTAAATCGGCTTTTACAACTAATTCGTTATACCATTTAGAATAATCGTCTCCTCGTTTTGTTAACTTCTTGCTCATAATGAAAAGTTTGGCACAAATATTGCTTAATATTATTTGAGATTTTATTTTGCAAATAGTTATCTTTACAAAAAGTAGTAAAATTACTACAAAATGGTTAGAGACACATTATAGTTTTCAATTTTTTGACAAACAAAAATTTCAAAAAAAATAATCAACGAAAAATAAATAGTAATGACAAATCAATACAAAAAATTATATTCTAATAAAGCTTTCTTTTATTTCGCACTTTGTACAATTCTAACTTCTTGTGGAGTTTACAAAAATCTCTCTAATAATGATGGTATTTATGAGAATCAAAAAAATGAGGATAAAATTATTGTTTTAACTGAACAAGAGTATTCAAATTACAATAAGGACTACTTTGCAGAAGAATTAGATTTAGTCAATGAAATAAAAAAAGAGGATATATTTTTAGATGCAAATGAGTATAATTCTAAAGACACTACATCTGTTAACAATAAAACTAGTTTAAATTACACCCCTAAAGAATCTTGGGGGAGAGGAGAAAAAAATGATGTTATTGTTAATATAACCGTAAATGAATTTCCTTACTGGATGGGTGATGGTTGGGCTTATGATAATTTCAGATTTAATCCTTGGGGATGTAGAAATACCTCGTTTTATGGAAGTAGATTTGGTAATCCTTTTTGTAATAGTGGTTGGGGTTATGCTCGATTTAATTATGATCCATACGGATATAATAGATATAGCTATTCATATTATGGAAATAGCTACAGAGGATACAATAGATATAATAGATATAACAGATACTATGGAGGTAATAATCAAAGAGGAAGTAATAGATATTATGGTAGAAATGCAAATAATGCAGGTGGAAGATGGCAGGTAACTACTGCTAGTACAACTGCTTATAATAACTTCAATGTAAGAACTACCAGGACTACAAGATCCTCTAGAAATTATAATTCCGTTAGAACTAAAGGGGATTTTAAGAATGCGACAAATATTAAATCTGTAAAGAATATTAAATCTGTAAAAGGCAAAAAAGTAAAACAAAGAAGAAATCCAAGAATTGCTAGACCTACTAAAAGTACTAGAAAAACAAATAACTGGAATAATACAAGAAGTACTAGAAGTGTAAGAACTTTTAAGCCGCCGACAAGAAGTACTGGTAGAACCTCAAGTGGTTCGTCGAGTAGAGGCTCCTCTAAAGGTTCATCTGGTAGAAAATTTTAATTTACCGATGAAATATTATTTTGCAATAGCCTTAATTAGTTTAGTAAACTTTTCATCCCTTTCTCAATCTTTAGGTTATACAGATTTAGCTATGTTGTTTTCTGAGAATGATGAAAACGGGTCAGCAAGGTTTGTTGGGATGAGTGGTGCTTTTGGAGCAGTTGGTGGGGAAATTTCCGCAATGAATGTTAATCCAGCAGGAATTTCAATTTATCAAAGTAATGCTTATAACGCAACATTTAACTCAAGAAATACAGATATTATATCGAATTATTATAATAATTCTTTAACTACAAAAGAACAATTCTTTAATTTATCTCAAGCTGGTGCAGTTTTAGTTTTTGAATCTATAAATAATTCTAAATGGAATAAATTTGCAATTGGCTTTAACTACAAAATTGTTAAGGATTTTAATGACAGTTTTTCAGCTCAAGGTAACAGTGGATATGCAACTTTTACACAATTTCCAATGGACCAACAAACAGTTCCAATTGATTACAGTATTGGTAAAATACAAAGCTTTTCAAGCACGACTAGTGGAGAGTTAAGTGAAGCAAGTATAGTGTTTTCAGCTGTTCATGAAAATAAATTATATATAGGGGGTGGATTTAATACTTATGAACTAAATTTTAATCAACGAACTCTTTTAACAGAGGTAAATAATGACGTTAACGGCAATGAATTAGAAGTTGATTTATATCAGGAAAATAACAGTGTTGGTTCAGGGTTTTCTTTGAATGCAGGATTTATTTATAAACTAGATAGAAGCTTTAGATTTGGTTTAGCCTACCAAACACCATCATGGTTTTCAGAAATTTTACAGGACACTAACTTTTACCCAAACGATGACTACGATATTGGTGAAACAACTTTTTATCAAGGAGATGAAGTAATTACAGAATCAAACGATTGGGCTTATATTGCTTACAAATTAAAAACTCCAAGTAAATTTACTGCAAGTGCTGCCTTAATTTTTGGAAAACATGGTTTATTAAGTATTGATTATTCTAGAAATAATTATCAAAACTTAAAACTATCTGAAGGCTTTTTTCGCGATGAAAATCGTTTCTTTCAAAATGACTTAAGAAATACTCATAATTTGAATATTGGTTCAGAATTTCGTTTTGAAAGATTTAGTCTACGTGGTGGGTATAAATACAAACAAAACCCTTTGAAAAATTCGTCAGATATAGATAATATAAAAGGGTATTCGTTTGGTGGGGGTTATAATTTTGGAGATACAAAATTAGATATTTCTTACAGCGACAGTAACCGTAAAAATTCTTATGACTTCTTTTCTCAATATAGCAATATAAATGCTGCAAATTTAACCACAGAAAATAGAACAGTTACAGTAACTCTTTCATTTAACTTATAAGAAAATCTGTTACTAAAATAAAAAAATCTTAATAAATCAATCTAACTAATTCAACTAGAAAGGTTTTAACTTTTACAATAAAACAGATTATTTTCCCCTTTTTTGTCCTAGTTTTGTAATTCACTTTTTAGTCATGAAAAACACACAAATTTCTATACAAGAAACTTCTAATGACAGCATTATAAAATTTGTAAGTAAACAAATTTTAATAAACGGCGGTAGTTATGAGTTTAATAATATTGATGAAGCTAAAAACTCTTCATTAGCTCAACAATTATTCTACTTACCTTTTGTTAAGAAGGTTTTTATTACAGCCAATTTTATTGCAATACAACGTTTTGATATAGTAAAGTGGTCTGAAGTACAACAAGAAGTCGCAGAACAAATAGAAGCTTTTATAAATGATGGAAATACCGTCATTAATGAAATATCTGCAACTTCAAAAAAAGAAGCAATAGAGATTTATGCTGAAGTTACTCCAAACCCTGCAGTTATGAAGTTCGGATCTAATAAAGCATTAACACAAACAGATGTTGAGTATAAAAATATTGAAGAGGCTAGTAAATCATCCCCATTAGCACAAGCAATTTTTACTTTTCCGTTTGTAAAAGAAGTATTTATTTCTGACAATTATATTTCTATTACAAAGTATGATATGGTAGAATGGGCTAATGTATATCCAGAATTAAGAAGCTATATTCGAGAATATTTAGCGGATGGGAAAACTATTATAAAAGAATTACCATCCCAAGAGACTTCTCCAGAAGCTGTTATCGAAATTCCAAAAGTAACATTAGAAGGAATTTCTGCTCAAATTGTAGATATTTTAGACGAATATATAAAACCTGCTGTTGCTAGTGACGGTGGGAATATAGCTTTTCGTTCTTATGACGAAGAAAGTAAAGTTGTTAGTGTAATTCTACAAGGAGCCTGTAGCGGTTGCCCATCCTCTACTGCAACTTTAAAAAGCGGAATTGAAAACTTGCTAAAAGAGATGCTGCCAAACAAAATTAATGAAGTTATAGCCATAAACGGATAATTTGAAATTATGTCACAGATTATAAAACCATATAAAGATTCATCTTTAGGTAAAAAAGAACAAGTTGCCAAGATGTTTGACAATATTTCCAGGAATTATGATGGCTTAAACCGTGTAATTTCTTTTGGAATTGATGTGAAATGGCGTAAAAAAGTAGTGGAAATTATTGGTAAAAAAAATCCAAAACAAATTTTAGATATTGCAACTGGAACTGGTGATTTAGCTTTAATGATGGCGAATTTAAATCCCGACCGAATTGTCGGTTTAGATATTTCCTCTGGAATGTTAGAAGTTGGCAAACAAAAAATTGCAAAAGCTCATTTATCAGAAAAGATAGAAATGATTGTAGGAGATTCTGAAAATATGCCTTTTGAGGATAACACATTTGATGCAATAACTGTTTCTTTCGGAGTTCGTAACTTCGCTAATCTAAATAAAGGTCTTAAAGAGATTGCAAGAGTATTGAGCCCCAAAGGAGTTTTAGTCATATTAGAAACATCTAATCCAACAAAATTCCCTTTTAAACAAGGTTATTATTTACACACCAATTTGATACTCCCAATAATTGGCAAAATCTTCTCTAAGGACAAAGTAGCTTATTCATATTTATCAGAAAGTATGAATTATTTTCCTTTTGGAGAAAGCTTCAACAATATTTTAAGAAAAAATGGGTTTACTAATGCAGAAGATAAGCCTGTAACTTTTGGGGTTGCAACAATTTACACAGCAAGTAAATAATGAATTTTAAATATTTTATTTTTATTGGAATCTTCACAATTTCAACTTCTGTCTTTTCACAAAGAGAAAGTGTGGAAAACATACCGACCTTTGATGAAAAAAAATTGCATTATGGATTTTATTTAGGGTTAAATCAAAATGATTTCAAACTAAATATAAAAGAAAATTCTTTTGGCGTTATCCCAGGAAACATTATAGTAGAGGCTAATGCTGGTTTCAATGTAGGTTTAATTGTAGACTTTCGTTTACATAAAAACTTAAATTTACGTTTTGAGCCAGGGTTAATAAGCAACAATAAAAAAATTATATATAACTACTTAGATGAACCTAAAGATAGTATTAGAAATGCAAGTTCTACTTTCTTGCACGTTCCTTTAATCTTTAAAATGAGTACAGACAGGTACCATAATATTCGTCCTTACCTTTTAGCGGGTATTTCATATGACTATAATTTTTCAAGTAATGAAAAAAATCAAGATGACAATACCTCAGGAGAATTTAGAATGAAGTCACACAACTTCATGTATGAATTAGGTATAGGTGTAGATATCTATCTTAATTTCTTTAAGTTTTCACCTTCTATTAGAGGGGTTTTTGCAATAAATAATGAATTAAAGAGGGATAATATTTCAAATGGTGCAAGTCAATGGACAGACCCTATTAATTTTTTGGGTACTCGTGGTATTTTTTTAAATTTTGCGTTTGAATAAGTTTTAGCTTAAATGAAAAAGTTATAAACTCCTCTTAAACTCACTTAGTAAAATTGCGGAGGCTGAAGCTACATTTAAACTCTCAATCTCTTGATCCTCTCCAAATTTTGGTATCGAAATTTTATTTTTAACAATATTTCTAATGGAGTTCGAAATACCATTTGCCTCATTTCCCATAATCAAAATAGCTTCTTTTGGTAAAGAAAACTCGTACACATTTTCTCCATTCATATCTGCAATAAAAGTCAATAGATCTGTGCCCTTCAAATAAGAATTTAAGTCTGTATATATAATAGACACCCTGGTTAGAGACCCCATAGATGCTTGAACTACTTTTTGATTATAACAATCAACCGTATCTAAAGAACAAACTAATTGAGAAACACCAAACCAATCGCATAGACGAATAATTGTACCTAGGTTACCTGGATCATTAATCGCATCTAGCGCTAAAGTGAAGCCAGCTTCTTTAATACTTTTTTCTGCTGGAATTTCAAAAATAGCTAAAACTTTATTCGGAGTTTTTAACTTACTTATTTTTTTTAGAGTAATTTCTGATATCCTAATAACTTTATCATCTTTAACAGAGGTATAATAATCATTAGTGCAGAAAAGAGAGTGAACTTGAAAACTAGAGCTTAAGATCTCATCAACTACCTTCACTCCTTCAGCTATAAATAATTTATGCTTTGTTCGATACTTTTTTTGCGATAAACTTGATATCAGTTTAAATTGATTTTTAGAAATACTCATTAATTGGTTGTAATTAAAAATATACCATGGAAAAATACTATTTTTGAATCAAATAGCTTAGCTAATTTAATGAAAAAACTTTTTTTTTATCTCTTACTCATTTTTCTTTTTGCTTCTTGTAATTCTACAAAGCATGTGGCAGAAGATAAATACATGCTTACACAGAATTATATTTATATTGATAGTGTTAGAAATAAAAATAGCGATTTACAAAAATACATACTTCAAAAACGAAATCCACGATTTTTAAATTTACCCTTTGGCCTATATTTCCATAATATTGGAAGTCATAAAAAACCAAAAACACCTAAAGAATGGGGAGAGAAAAATAGTAAATCTTATAATTTTATAAAAAATATATTTTCTGAGAAACAGAGTATTGCCTTTGCAAATAATTCTATAAGAATAAATAATTGGTTTTTAGATTATGACGAACCTGTTCTTGTAAATAAAAACATGGTTAAAAAAACTGCAAATAATCTATTAGCATATTATAAAACTCAAGGTTATTTTGAATCTTCAGTTAACACGGTAATAAATAAATTTAATACCAAAAAAAAAGCAGCCGTTTCATATTATATAAAGTCTGGAAAGCCAATATACTTAGATACAATTTCTATTAAAATAGATTCGAAGGTATTAGATTCAATTTACAAGAATTCTTCCATAGTCTCTTTACTAAAAAAAGGAAATCAGTATAAAAATCAAACATTTATAGACGAAGCAAAACAAGTAATTAAACTATACAGAAATAATGGTATATATCATTTCACAGAAAATTACTTAGGGTTTTACGTAGATTCTACTAGAATAGATTACAAGACAAATGTTGATTTTATCATTTCTGGAAATCGTTTAGTGGAGAAAAATGGTAGCTATTTAAACAAGCCGTTCAAAGTTCAAAAAATTAAAAATATAGATATTGTTACAGATTATTCTTTTGCAAGAAAAGGAGAAAAATATAAAGATACTATTTCTTATAGAGGGATAAATTTCATTGCCTATGATAAAGTAAAGTACAATCCTAAATACCTTTCTGAATCTATTTTTTTAAAACCAGGTAATATATACAAGGATACGCTAAGGAATTTAACAAGAAATCATTTAAAAACTTTAAAAAACTTTAAATCTACAAGTATCAAGTTTGAAGAATTAAATGATGACGAATTAAAAATGAATATTCTTTTGTCCCCTATCGAAAAATATACTTTGGGGTTAGAAACTGAATTAACCCATTCCAATATTCGAAATATTGGTACTTCTGCAAAATTCTCTGTTACAAATAGAAATACTTTTAAGGGGGCAGAGTTATTGAAAATATCTTTATTAGGCTCTTGGTTTAATTCTAATAATGGCCCAGGCTGGGAGATTGGTGCTGATGCAACAATAGAACTCCCAAGATTCTTAGCGCCTTTTGGATTAAGTAAATTCGTTTCGAAAGAAATGTCGCCTAGAACTTTATTCTCTTTAGGTACAAGTGTCCAAAAAAACATAGGCTTAGATAGACAAACATTTACTCTTTTTACAGACTATAAGTGGCGATTTAACACTTATAAAACCATTCAATTAGAGATCTTTAATACACAGTATATTCAAAACCAAAATATAAATAAATACTTTAACGTTTACAGTTCTGAATTTACAAACCTAACAAAGGTTGCAAGAGAATACAGCAACAATGCAGACTTTAATTTTCCAAATGATGAAACTAGAGCTCAAGAGGCATTAAATTTAATGAACGAAATAGCAAATAGTAGTAATTTTAAAATAACAAATCCTGAAGAGTTCAATAATAATCTAAATATACTAAATCGTTATAATATTATTACATCTAACTTCTTAATACCCACAGTTGCTTATTCATATACCTACAATAATCAATCTAACTTTAAAGATAATAATTTTTCTTTTTTTAAAGTTCGTATTGCTAATTCCGGGAATGTTTTAGGTTTAATTTATAAAAAAAAGAATTCTAATAATAAAAAAACTTTTTTAGATATTCCTTTAGCTCAATATTTTAAAACAGATATTGAATATAAGAAATTTTGGGATGTTGGAGCTACATCTGTTTTAGGTATTCGTAGCTTTTTAGGAGCCATTATGACATATGACAATTCGGATATACCTTTTACAAAAAGTTATTTTGCAGGAGGATCAAATGATATTAGGGCTTGGCAAACATATGAACTTGGTCCTGGAAAAAGAAATACTGGTTTAGAGTACAATATTGGTAGTTTAAAGTTTTTAACAAGTTTAGAGTATCGATTCGATATTGTTGCAAATCTAAAAGGCGCTATTTTTGCTGATGCAGGTAATATATGGGATGTGTCAAACTCATCGTTCGTTGATGATGAGGCTAGATTTAATATAAAATCTTCACTTAGCGATATAGCAATTGGGACTGGATTTGGAGCTCGATTAGATTTTAATTTTTTAATTCTTCGTTTTGATGTTGGTTTTAAAACTCATGAGCCATATCTTGATGGAAATAAATGGTTTAGAAACTATAATTTTTCTAGTGCTGTTTATAATGTAGGAATCAATTACCCATTCTAGTTATAACGAAAGACTAAAACGTTTTAGTAAACTACTTTGTTTTTTTGAGATTTAAATTAAAAAACATGTAATTTTGTAATAATATTAAACTAAAATATTTTTTATGATAAAGCCAGGAGTTGCAACAGGAAAAGAGGTTCAAGAAATTTTTAACTTAGCGAAAGAGAAATCATTTGCTATACCTGCTGTAAATGTAGTTGGTTCGAGTACTATTAATGGAGTTCTAGAAACTGCAAGAGACTTAAATGCTCCCGTGATTATTCAATTTTCTAACGGTGGGGCACAGTTTAATGCGGGGAAAGGTTTATCAAATGAAAATGAAAAAGCAGGAATTGCAGGGGCAGTTGCAGGGGCAAAACATATCCATTTATTATCTGAAGCTTATGGAGTTCCTGTAATCCTACATACGGATCATGCTGCAAAGAAACTTCTTCCTTGGATAGATGGTTTATTGGATGCAAGTGAACAATATTTCAAAGAAACAGGGAAACCTTTATATAGCTCTCATATGATAGATTTATCTGAAGAGCCTATAGAAGAAAATATTGAAATTTGTAAAACTTATTTATCAAGAATGAGTAAAATGGGTATGACATTAGAAATTGAATTAGGAATTACAGGTGGTGAAGAAGATGGTGTTGATAATTCTGATGTAGATGCTTCTAAATTATACACTCAGCCAGAAGAAGTTGCATTTGCTTATGAAGAGTTAATGAAAGTATCTTCACAATTTACAATTGCTGCTGCTTTTGGAAATGTTCATGGAGTATATAAACCTGGAAATGTTAAGTTAACTCCAAAAATATTGAAAAACTCTCAAGAATATATTTCAAATAAATACAATGTTCCTAATAATACAATTGATTTTGTTTTTCACGGTGGTTCTGGTTCAACCCTAAAAGAAATTAGGGAGGCAATTGGTTATGGAGTTGTGAAAATGAATATCGATACTGATTTACAGTATGCTTTTACAGAAGGAATACGAGATTACATGCTAGATAAAAAAGAATATGTTTCTTCTCAAATAGGAAATCCTGATGGTTCAGATCAACCAAATAAAAAATATTATGATCCAAGAAAATGGCTAAGAGAGGGTGAGCAGACATTTAAAGCTCGTTTGAAACAAGCATTCGAAGATTTAAATAATGTTAATACATTATAAGTTCAACTATTATAACCTTATTTTAAAAAGCATTTTGATAATATATCAAAATGCTTTTTTCATTTAAGAAAGATATACAAAAAGAAGAAACTAAAGTTCGTAAAAAACTTTTACATTTGTGATTAATAATTTTTTTAAATAGAAGTTTCAAATAAACAAAAACTAACTAACTATGGCTTGGTTTAAGCGAACTGACAAAGGGATACAAACACCCACAGAAGAAAAAAAAGATACTCCTAAAGGCCTTTGGTATAAAACACCTAGCGGTAAAATTATTGATACCGAAGAACTAAAAAAGAACTTATATGTAAGTCCGGAAGATGGCTATCACGTAAGAATTGGAAGTAAAGAATACTTTGAATTATTTTTTGATGATAATAAATATAAAGAGTTGGATAAGAATTTAACTTCAAAAGATCCTTTAATGTTCGAGGATACAAAAAAGTATCCAGAAAGAGTTAAAGCTGCTCAAGAAAAAACTAAATTAAAGGATGCGGTTAGAACAGCTGTTGGTAAATCTTTAGGAAAAGACATAGTAATCGCTGCAATGGATTTTGCCTTTATCGGTGGATCTATGGGAAGCGTTGTCGGAGAAAAAATAGCTAGAGCAATCAACTATTCTATAAAAAATAGAATTCCTTTTTTAATGGTCTCTAAGTCAGGTGGAGCAAGAATGATGGAAGCTTCTCTGTCCTTAATGCAATTAGCGAAAACATCCGTAAAATTAGCACAATTAGCTGAAGCTAATATTCCTTACATTTCTTTATGTACTGATCCTACTACTGGAGGTACAACTGCGTCATTTGCAATGTTAGGCGACATTAATATAGCAGAACCAAACGCTTTAATAGCTTTTGCAGGACCAAGGGTTGTAAAAGATACTACGGGTAAAGATTTACCTGAAGGTTTTCAGCGTTCTGAATTTTTATTAGAACACGGTTTTTTAGATGGTATTTACGAAAGAAAAAATTTAAAAAAGCAAGTGAATTTATACATAGATTTAATCCAGAATTTACCTGTAAGAAATCAATAAATAATATTATATTTGCACATTCAATAATAATGAATTATTGATATACATAATAATCATTTAAATAATATTGGCATGTACTTAACTAAAGAAGTAAAAGAAAGCATTTTCGAGAAACACGGTAAAGGAAAAAACGATACTGGTTCTTCAGAAGGTCAAATCGCATTATTTACGCACAGAATTAACCATTTAACAGAACACTTAAAGAAAAATCGTAAAGATTTTAATACAGAACGTTCTCTAGTAATGATGGTTGGTAAACGTAGAAGTTTATTAGATTATCTTAAGAAAACAGAAATCAATAGATATCGTGCGATTATCAAAGAATTAGGAATTAGAAAATAATTCTTACAAAAAAGAGGCTCTATAAACGTGCCTCTTTTTTTATTATAACAAATTCAAGTTACTGATACAAAAATGTCAGTAATAATTTTAAAAAATCAAAAATAGTAACAGCATTTTTGAATTTTCATTGCAAAACAAACAGCAACACAGCAACTAACAGAAATTAAAAATTAGAATTAAAATTTATGATTCCAAAAGTATTTAGAGAGGTTATAGACCTTGGCGATGGTAGAGAAATTTCTATCGAGACAGGAAAATTAGCAAAACAAGCTCATGGAAGTGTTGTTGTGCAATCCGGAAAATGTATGATGTTGTGTACAGTTGTTTCCAATTACGAACAAAAAGATCTTGGTTTTTTACCATTAACAGTAGATTATAGAGAAAAATTTGCTGCTGCAGGTAGATACCCTGGAGGTTTCTTCAAAAGAGAAGCAAGACCAAGTGATGGTGAAGTACTAACAATGCGTTTAGTGGACCGTGTGTTACGTCCGTTATTCCCAAAAGACTATACCGCAGAAACACAAGTGATGATTCAATTAATGTCTCATGACGAAAATGTGATGCCAGATGCAATGGCTGGTTTAGCCGCTTCAGCAGCTATTCAATTATCAGATTTCCCTTTTGAATGTGCAATCTCTGAGGCAAGAGTTGGACGTATAAACGGTGAATTTGTTATTAACCCAACAAGAGCTCAATTAGCAGAGTCTGACATCGACATGATGATTGGAGCTTCAGCTGATTCTGTAATGATGGTTGAAGGTGAAATGGATGAGATTTCTGAAGAAGAAATGGCAGATGCAATTAAGTTTGCACATGAAGCTATAAAGGTACAGTGTGCTGCTCAAATAAGATTAGCGGAAGCATTTGGAAAAAAAGAGGTTCGTGAATATGAAGGTGATAGAGAAGATAAAGATTTAGAGAAAAAGGTTCATGACATGGCATATGATAAAGTATATGCTATTGCTGAAGCTGGATCTGCTAAACATGAAAGAACCGCTGCGTTTAAAGAAATAAAAGCAGCCATTAAAGCTACTTTTTCTGAAGAAGAACTAGCAGATTATGGTGGTTTAGTATCTGATTATTATCGCAAGGCTGAAAAAGCCGCGATTAGAGATTTAACTTTAAATGTTGGACTACGTTTAGATGGTCGTAAAACTGACGAAATTAGACCTATCTGGTCTGAAGTAGATTATTTACCATCAGTTCATGGTTCTTCGATATTTACCCGTGGAGAAACACAAGCCTTAGCTACAGTTACTTTAGGGACTTCTAGAGATGCAAATAAAATAGATATGCCATCTTACGAAGGTGAAGAAAACTTCTATTTACATTATAACTTTCCCCCATTTTGTACAGGTGAAGCTAGACCAATTCGTGGAACCTCTCGTAGAGAAGTTGGTCATGGTAACTTAGCACAACGTGGATTAAAAGGAATGATTCCTTCTGACTGCCCATATACTGTGAGAGTTGTATCTGAAGTTTTGGAATCTAATGGTTCTTCTTCTATGGCAACAGTTTGTGCTGGAACAATGGCACTTATGGATGCAGGTGTACAAATGATAAGACCAGTTTCTGGTATTGCAATGGGATTAATTTCTGATGCTGAATCTGGAAAATACGCTGTATTATCTGATATTTTAGGTGATGAAGATCATTTAGGAGATATGGATTTTAAAGTAACAGGTACTTCCGAAGGAATTACTGCTTGTCAAATGGATATTAAAGTTAAAGGATTAGGATACGAAATTTTAGTGAATGCACTTAAACAAGCTCGTGAAGGTCGTTTACATATTTTAGGAAAAATAAATGAGACCATTTCTTCTGCAAATACCGAAGTAAAAGAGCACGCTCCCAAAATGATTAATAGAAGAATTCCTAATGAACTAATTGGTGCATTTATTGGACCAGGTGGTAAACATATTCAAGAATTACAGAAAGAAACAGGAACAACAATTGTTATTACTGAAGACGCTGTAACCGAAGAAGGAATTATTGAAATTTTAGGAACTGATCCTGATGGAATAGAATCTGTAATTGCTAGAATTGAGTCTATGCTATTCAAGCCTATTGTTGGCAACGTATATGAAGTAAAAGTAATTAAAATGTTAGATTTCGGCGCTGTTGTAGAGTATGTCGAAGCTCCAGGAAATGAAGTATTATTGCACGTAAGTGAATTGGCTTGGGAACGTACAGATAACGTCTCTGATGTTGTAAAAATGGGTGAGGTTTTAGATGTTAAATATTTTGGTTTAGATCCAAGAACTAGGAAAGAAAAAGTTTCTAGAAAAGCAATTTTGCCAAAACCTGAAGGCTATGTTGCAAGACCGCCAAGGGATGATAAACGTTCTGGTGGACGTGATAACAGAAGCAGAGATAATCGTGGACGTGATGACAGAAAACCCAGAGAACCAAGAAAAGAAGATTAATTTCATTTAGAATTGATATAAAAATCGCCAAAAATAATTTTGGTGATTTTTTTTTGTTTAAAACTCATTTATTAAAATGCTTTTATTTTCTTTGTAACTTATATGAAAATTCAGCGGATAACATATTTATCATTAGGTACCAATCAAGGAGCTAAAATTAATAACCTTCAAAAAGCGATTAATTTAATTGCCAATGAAGTTGGCTATATCCAAAAAATAGCAAATATTTATAAAACACCCTCTTGGGGTTTTAATGGTAACTCTTTTTATAATACCTGTATTAAAGTATCAACTTATTTAGCTCCAGAAGCTTTATTAAGGAGCGTTTTAGCAATAGAGAAAAAGATAGGTAGAGTTAGGAGTAATAATACTGGATATCAGGATAGAGTTATAGATATTGATGTTTTACTATTTGATGATGAAATTATTTTCTCTAAAATATTAATGGTACCACATCCAAAAATGTTATTGCGAAAATTTGTTTTAGCTCCATTAGATGAAATTGCTTCAACACTAATTCACCCAATAGAGAAGAAAAAGATTGAGTTTTGTTTATATAATTGTCAAGATACATCAAAGGTTGAAGTTATAATGGAAAAACTAATTCGCCCGATCCCGTTGTCTGAAAAATATAATTATATCGCTATTGAAGGTAATATTGGTGCAGGTAAAACCTCTTTGGCAAAAATGATGTCTGAAGAATTTAACGCGAAAGTAGTATTAGAACGTTTTGCGGATAATCCTTTTTTACCAAAATTCTATGAGGACAAAGAAAGATATGCTTTTCCTTTAGAAATGAGTTTTCTGGCAGACAGGTATCAGCAGTTAAGTGATGATTTAGCACAATTTGACTTATTTAAAAACTTTATTATTTCTGATTATTATATTTTTAAATCTCTAATTTTTGCACAAGTAACCTTATCGAAAGAGGAATACTTATTATACAGAAAAATGTTTGATTTAATGTATAAAGAAATAACTAAGCCAGATTTGTATGTTTATTTATACCAAAATACAAAGGGGTTATTGCAAAACATAAAAAAAAGAGGGAGAGATTATGAGCAAAATATTGAAAGCGATTATTTGGAAAATATACAGAATGGGTATTCAAACTTTATAAAAACAGAACAAATATTAAATATTTTAACTATCGATGTTTCCGAATTAGATTTCGTAAATAGTAAAGATGATTATCTAAAAATAATAAGTAAAATAATCAGTCACTAAAATTTATATTTATCTATATCTAATCTATAGTTTAAATGAAACCCTACTTCTTTGTAATTTCTAGTTTTTCGGCAAAATACTCACAAAAATCTCGCATAGTAGCACTCATCTTCTCGTCATTTGTAGCTTTCTCGAAAGTATCAGCCATAGAAACTAAAGTTTGATGGAAGAACTGTTTCATTTCATCCACAGGCATGTCTTTTGTCCATAAATCCATTCGTAAAGTATCTTTATCCTTATGATCCCAAACAGAAAGCATAATTGCCTTAGAGGCTAGGTTATTTATCCCTCCTTCTTTTGCTGTCCAAGAGATTTCTTCTGGAACTCTATTTTCATCTAAGCCAATTTTAAACTTAATATCAGAATTATGTTTTACCGCCATTACTTTATAGGTTTGTATCTTGATTTCGCAAATAAACTTTGTGAGTCTATTTGGATTAATTTTTGCAAAGATACATCATTATTGTTCATATAAGATTTTACAATTTGCCATCCAATATAGACCCCAATTTTACCCGGGGATTCATTATCTTGTGATGTGTAGAACTTAGAAAAAGGAGCGTTTTCTATAAATCTTTTATTCAAATTAGTATCTGTACTATATAAAAATTCTTTTTCTATAAATATTTTCCATACTTCTTCTTCATTATTCTTTGCCCAAATTAATTTATCGAGAGAATATCCAGATTTTTCTTTTTCAGAAACAAATGGTAAGTATAAATCTAAGAAATACATTTTTTTACCTTCGAAAATTATTTTTGCCAAAAAGCTCCTATTATTAAATTTACCAGTTGGTTTAAATTGGGTATTGATTATCTCTTTAGCAACATCTACAATAATATGATCTTTAGAATTATTTTCTTTTATGTAGGTTGGATAATCATTATAAAACTTATGATTTTTACCAAGATAAGAGTCTAATGAAATTAAGAGTAAGCTATCTGCATAAATCACTCTATTTTCATAATCTAGATTTGTTAACATTGTAATTACTTTCGGTGACTTAAATTTAGAATTATAATATTTTAAATGCTTAAATAATAATTTTAAATTTTGATTTTGATTTAAGAAGTTTTTATAGATTTTTTGAGTCTCTCTAAATAATAACTGTTCGTCATTATTATATATTTTAGATAACCAAACACTATCAGGAACAAATGTTGGGAAAAATACAGGAAACTTTTTTTTAAGTGTAAAAAGTGATTCCTCTGACGCATTATAAAATGCTTCATCAAATCTTTCTACAGAAAAGTTTACATCAATATGTGAAATATCTATAACTGTTTTACTATCGTTCTTACAGGACAAAAAAGTAAGATAAATAGTGAAAATCCATAAAAAAAACTTCATAATATTTGTATCTTGCTATTAGTTAAAATAAAAAACAAAAGTACTAAAATAGTTTTTGTATGAAAACAAAAAATGTAACAGAACATATTGTTAATTGGCTAAAAACATATGCTAAAAACTCTGGTGTAAATGGTTTTGTCGTTGGAGTATCTGGAGGTATTGATTCAGCAGTAACTTCAACACTGTGTGCTGCAACTGGGTTTCCAACCTTGTGTGTAGAAATGCCAATACATCAGGCGGAAAACCAAGTTACAAGAGCAGAAGAGCATATTTTGCAATTAAAAAAAAAATATTCAAATATTTCTAGCGTAAAAGTAGACTTAACTAGCTCTTATGATAATTTTAAAAAAATAGTGCCTGAGGTCGATGATTCAGTAAAGTTAAATATAACCTTAGCAAATACAAGAGCAAGGTTGAGAATGACAACTTTATACTATTTTGCTGGCTTGAATGGTTACTTAGTCTCAGGTACCGGAAATAAAGTTGAAGATTTTGGTGTTGGTTTTTATACAAAGTATGGAGATGGTGGAGTTGATTTAAGTCCAATAGCAGATCTATTAAAATCTGAAGTTTATAAAATTGCTGCTTTTTTGAAGGTTCTAGAATCAATTCAAAAAGCAGAACCAACAGACGGATTATTTGGAGATAGCAGGACCGATGAAGATCAAATCGGAGCTTCATATGATGAATTAGAATGGGCAATGAAGATTAAAAAAGAACAAAATACTATAGAAAATCACTCTGTAAGAGAAAAGGAGGTTTTAAAAATTTACACATATTTAAACCGATTAAATCAACATAAAATGCAGCCTATTCCAGTTTGTGAGATTCCAAAAGATTTAATGTAAATTCTAGTGTACATTATGAACCTAGAAATAATTACTTTTAACTCAGCATATTCTAAAGATTTCTATAATCTAAATGCAGAATGGTTGAAAAAATATTTTTATATAGAACCTTATGATGAAAAAGTTTTAAGAAATCCTAAAGAATATATTATAGATAGTGGTGGTTTTATCTTTTTTATAAAAAACCAAAATAAAGTGGTTGGTACAATAGCTCTAATCAACCAGGGAACTTATTTCGAATTAAGTAAAATGGCAATTCTCCCCAAATATAGAGGTTTAAAAATAGGACTAAAGCTAATTTATTATTGTATTGATTTCGCAAAACAAAAAAAATGGAAATGTATTATTCTTTACAGCCATAAAAAACTAGTTCCTGCAATAAACTTATATAGGAAAGTTGGGTTTGTAGAAATTCCTTTAGAAAAAGATGGGCATTATGAAAGAGCAAATATCAAAATGATACTTGAATTTTGAGTTTTGCCTTGAATTAAAATCATACAACTCTGTTAAGCTTATCAAAAAGCTTCATTTTTAGCCCTGTGTAGTCTTTTATTGATTCCAAATCAACCGAACTAGAACTATCTTCTGATGCCTCCTTCAACATCTCATCAATTTTTTTGCCAATTAAAATCCGTCTTAAATTAAAAATAGCGTCAATAACTAATTTATCTAAAACTTCTGTTGCAGACTTTACTTCTATATTTTTACTACTCCAATTACTTAATTGATGTTTTTCTTCATCCATTAATATGGAAGTAACCGTATTAGATATTTCTGAATTTTTATGATTTATAAATACATCAACTTCTAATTTTTCTGATTGATTCAATTGATGAATCATCTCAGCATAAATCTCTTTGAAAACAGAATTAGTAAACTCTGTTTCGTCATCTTGTAAATGTAAATATACTTCAGAACTGACTAAATTTTGATATTTTCTTTTTGTAAATATTTCTTTTCCTTCTTCATCAATATTACTTATATCTTCTATGAAGTCTACTGTCTCATTCCCAAACAATAATAAAATTCGTATAATCTCTTTTTCTAAAATTGATAATTGATCTATTTTCTGACCAGAAATCTCACCTCCTTTAACCAAGCCCATTTTCGATTGTTCTTTGTGTTGAAAATATTCTGGAGGTAGCTGATTAGAATCTAAGTTTGAATTATTTTTTACTGATTTGGCTTTTAACTCTTTACTTAATATTTGTGCTAATTCACTAAATAGAACGCGTTCAGAAATATCCATAATTCTTGCACATTCTTGCACATAAACTTCACGTTGTATTCCGTCTGGGATTTTAGAAATACTCATTACAATATCTCTAATAACACTTGCTTTTTTAATAGGATCGTTCTTAGAGTCTTTTAATAAAAGTGAAACTTTAAAGTTTATAAAATCTTTTGCAGCGGAATCTAAATAAGTGATTAATTCGCTATTAGTGTGTGATTTTGCAAAACTATCCGGATCTTCTCCATCTGGAAACTGAACTACTTTTACGTTCATTCCTTGTTCTAAAATCAAGTCTATTCCACGAAGAGATGCTCTGATACCTGCTGCATCACCGTCAAAAAGAACAGTAATGTTTTTCGTTAGTCTACTAATCAATCTGATTTGATCAGATGTTAATGCAGTACCAGAAGAAGCTACAACATTTTCAACCCCAGATTGATGGAAAGATATAACATCTGTATATCCTTCAACTAAAAAACAATTATCCTGTTTAGCAATTTCTTTTTTAGCTTGGTAAATTCCATATAGAATTTTACTTTTATGATATATATCACTCTCAGGTGAATTTAAGTATTTCGCCGCTTTTTTATCGCTTGTTAAAATTCGACCCCCAAAGCCTAAAATTCGACCAGACATAGAGTGTATAGGGAATAACACTCTCCCTTTAAAGCGATCGAACTGTTTATTTTCTTTAACAATAGTTAATCCTGTAGAAGACAAATACTTGATGTCATATCCTTTTTCCAGTGCCGCTTTTGTAAAATTATCCCATTCGTCTTTACAATACCCTAAATCAAATTTTTTAATTATTTCATCTGTAAATCCTCGTTCTTTAAAATACGATAATCCAATTGCTTTTCCTTTAATCGTATTAAGCATTAGGTCATGAAAATATTCTTTGGCAAAATTAGACACCAAAAACATACTCTCTCTTTCATTTAATTGTGCTTTCTGTTCGTCAGATTGTTCTGTTTCTTCAATTTCTATATTATATTTTCTTGCAAGCCACTTTAATGCTTCAGGATAAGAATAGTGCTCGTGCTCCATTAAAAAAGAAACTGCATTTCCTCCTTTTCCTGTAGAAAAATCTTTCCAAATTTGTTTTACAGGAGATACCATAAATGAAGGTGATTTTTCATCTGTAAAAGGGCTAAGCCCCTTAAAGTTACTCCCCGCTTTTTTCAGCTGAACAAACTCACCAATAACCTCTTCTACTCTTGCAGATTCGAAAACACGGTCTATGGTACTTCTAGAAATCATTGATTACTTTATTTAATAGAAAAACAAATATAAGAATTAGAACTTAGTCTTTCAGTTAGATTTTTTTAAGAAATAAAAGGACCTCACAGTATTTGACGAACTGTGAGGTCTCTATTTAATATAATTATGTTAAGATGCTGCTCTTAATTTTTTCAAAGTAGTATTTGTTATTTTAGATTCTGCATATCGTTTATCGACATTGAATACTTTATCTTGTGAACTAGGTAATTCGAACATAGCATCAGTCAATATTGCCTCACATAAAGAACGAAGTCCTCTTGCTCCCAATTTATATTCTACTGCTTTCTCTACTATATAATTTAAAGCGTCTTCTTCTATTGTAAAATCAACATCATCCATATTGAATAACTTGGAATATTGCTTTATAATAGAGTTTTTTGGCTCTGTTAGAATAGCTCTTAAAGTTTTGGCATCTAATGGATTCATGTAACTCAAAACTGGTAATCTTCCTATAATTTCCGGAATCAAACCAAATGCTTTTAAGTCTGAGGGGATAATATATTGTAATAAATTTTCTTCATCAATTTTATCATCGTCTAAAGAAGCACTAAAACCTACTGCTTGCATATTTAAACGCTTACTTATAATTCTTTCAATTCCTGAAAAAGCACCACCAGCTATAAATAAAATTTCTTTAGTATCTACCTCTATAAATTTTTGTTCTGGATGTTTTCTTCCTCCTTTTGGAGCAACATTCACGACAGTTCCTTCTAATAATTTCAATAATGCTTGTTGAACTCCTTCTCCAGAGACATCTCTAGTAATTGATGGATTGTCTCCTTTTCTAGCAATCTTGTCAATTTCATCAATAAAAACTATACCTCTTTGAGCCTTTTCTAAGTCATAATCAGCAGCCTGAAGAAGCCTACTTAAAATACTCTCTACATCCTCACCTACATATCCAGCTTGGGTTAAAACTGTTGCATCTACTATAGAAAAAGGAACATTTAGCATTTTGGCAATTGTACGTGCAACTAAAGTTTTTCCAGTTCCTGTTTCTCCAACTAAAACAATATTTGATTTTTCAATTTCGACTTCATCTTCATCTGAAACTTGTAATAATCTCTTGTAATGATTATAAACCGCAACAGCCATAGAGCGTTTTGTTTCATTCTGTCCAATAATGTATAGATCTAAAAACTCTTTGATTTCTATTGGTTTTTTTAGCAATAAATCTTTGGATAGCTCACTTGTTTTTGATTCAGAAACTTCTTCTTCAACAATGCCATGAGCTTGCTCGATACATTTGTCACAAATGTGTGCATCTACACCTGCTATTAACAAATCAGTTTCTGCTTTTTTTCGTCCACAAAACGAACATTCTAAATTTTCTTCTTTTGACATTTAATTGGCTTTATGCTTTTAGTTTTTTAACTAATAACCATTTGCTTTTTATTTTCTTACTAAAACTTCGTCAATCATACCGTACACTTTTGCCTCGTCAGCTTTCATCCAATAATCTCTATCTGAATCTTGATGAACTTTTTCTTTTGTTTGCCCAGAATGATTGGCAATAATTGCATATAATTCATCTTTTAATTTCAATATCTCTCTTGTTGTAATCTCAATGTCAGATGCTTGCCCTTGAGCGCCTCCTAAAGGTTGGTGAATCATTACTCGAGAGTGTGGAAGGGCAGAGCGCTTTCCTTTAGCTCCTGCACACATTAAAACTGCTCCCATAGAAGCTGCCATTCCTGTACAGATCGTTGCTATATCTGGTTTGATAAATTGCATGGTGTCGTAGATCCCTAAACCTGCATAAACTCCTCCACCTGGAGAATTAATATAAATAGAAATATCTTTATTTGCATCTAAACTTTCTAAAAACAATAATTGTGCTTGAATAACATTAGCCACTTGATCATTAATACCAGTTCCTAAAAAAATAATTCTATCCATCATCAGACGAGAAAAAACATCCATTTGAGTGATGTTCATTTGACGTTCTTCCATAATATAGGGTGTCAAACTACTTGTTATTTTACCAAGATATGTACTATTTATTCCGTGATGTTTTGTTGCGTATTTCTCGAACTCTTTTCCGTAATCCATTCTAGTGATTATTTTATTGTTTGAACTGTAAATATAAGAACTATTACGTTAACTTTTTAGAACAGTACTTGGCTAAAAAAACCTGAATTTAATAATTCAGGTCTTGATTGTTATTAAATTCTGAAATAGTCATCGACTATAAGTCAAAAATTTTTCAGAAGTATATCTTTATTACTTATAAACTTCTTTAATGAAGTCCTCATAAGAAACTTCTTTTGATTTAAAACTCATATTTTCTTTATAAAAAGTCAATAATTTCTGGCTAATTAATTGTGCTTGTAATTTTTTAGCTTCTTCTTCATTAGATAAGATTCTTGAAGCAATGTCATCCAGTTCTTTCTCTTCTGGATTCATGTTTCCAAATTGCGCCATTTGAGTTCTGATAAATCCTTTTGCATATTCCACCAACTCTGTATAATCTAGTTTGATATCATTATCCTTCATAATCTTTCCTTCGATTAATTGATAACGTAATCCTTTTTCAGATTTCGCATATTCTTCTTCAGCTTGCTCAATGGATAATTCTTTTTCTCCGGCTGTAGCCAACCATTTTTTTAGAAAACTCGAAGGTAAGTCAAACTTTGTGTTTTCAACTAAATGCTCTGTAACTGCATTTAATAACTGTTGATCTCCTTGCTGATTAAATTGCTTTTCTGCATCTTCTTTAATTTTAGTTCTTACTTCTGTTACAGATTTTATACTTCCATCAGGAAATAATTTGTCAAATAATTCTTGATCTAAATCTGCTGGAATTGTTTCTGAAATTTCCTCTATCGTAAAGTTCACTTTAATATCTAAATTATGAATATCTTCATGAGGAACACCTAAAACAGTTTCTAGTTTATGCTCGTCTAAAAACAAACCCTTAGTCTCTAATTGAATAATATCTGAAACTTTATTTCCAATAAATTTTTTCAAATTGGTTTTCCCCTTAATATCTTTTATTAAAATAGTAGATTTTTTGTTAATCTCTTTTTCTTCATTTATAAAAGTACCTGTAACACTGGTCATATCTGTAACAATATCTCTTGGAGACATTTTACCATAACGAATTTGAATATTCTCAACTTCTTTGTCAATTAGTTCATTTGTTGCTATGATACTATATTGATTTACTTTTTTCTTAGACTTGAGATTTACATCAAATTCTGGAGCTAGACCTAATTCAAACTCAAAAGAAAAAATCTCTTCATCCCAATTAAAATCTTCTCGCATTCTTGGTAACGGATTTCCTAAAATATCTAATTTTTCTTCCGCTAAAAACTTGTTTAATGACTCTTGCAAAAGCTTATTAACTTCATCTATCATTATAGATTTCCCGTACTGCTTTTTAATCATTCCCATAGGCACGTGACCTTTTCTAAATCCAGGAATATCAGCTTTTTTACGATAATCTGCTAATAATTCTGCTACCTTCGCTTGGTAATCTTCTGCAATAATATCAATTTTTATAACTGCGTTTAACGCATCTATGTTTTCTTTTGTAATATTCATTATTTATATGCTTCTGTTCTTAAAAATAGAGTGCGAAATTAATCATTTTTATCAATTATACAATAGTTTAAACTATTCTATTTCCCATATTTACTTCTTGTTTTAAAACTCCAGAGGGTCGATAGAACTGAAAACAATTGATAATTTATTTTACCATAAAGATGTAATCTAAATACATATAAAAATGAGCTTAAAAATTAATTACTCTTTAAGACTATTTGAATTGTTTCTTTATTTGTTTGTGATAATAGCGATTTACCTCTTTTAGTAACTTTTGCAATTGTCTCATTATTAAAATGACGGATAGTATATAAATCGACCTTCTTTTGGAAATCAATTTTGAACTCACTTTTTAACTCAGTATAAAAGGCATCAAAATTATCAAACTTATTATCTACACATACAGAAAAGCTAATAGCTGAATTTTGAATTAAATTTACTTTTAACTTGTAATCATGTAATTTTTTAAAGATATAACTCAAATTATCCTCAACCATAAATGAAAAGTCGTTGGCAGATATAGAAACAAAAATTTGATTTTTCTTTACAATAAAACAAGGTATATATGGGTTTAATCTCACCCCTTTAGATACGATTGTTCCTGAGTTTTTTGGATTTAAAAAAGATTTTACAAATAAAGGGATTTCTTTATTTTGCAGAGGCTTAATTGTCTTTGGGTGAATTACAGATGCACCATAAAAGGCCATTTCTATAGTTTCTTCATATGAAATCTGCTCTATTAAGGTAGTTTCTTTAAAAACTCTTGGATCTGCATTTAAAATACCTGGTACATCTTTCCATATAGTTACACTCTCTGCATTTAAACAGTAGGCGAAAATTCCAGCCGTATAATCAGAACCTTCTCTGCCTAAGCTTGTGGTATTTTCAGTATCGTTTCCACCTAAAAACCCTTGAGTAATATTTAATTTATTAAGATCTAATTTATCATTAATTATTTGCTGAGTTAAAATCCAATTTACTTTTGCATCTCTATAATTACTATCAGTTTTAATATAATTTCTCACATCTAACCAATGATTATCTATTTGTAAAAGATTTAAATATGCACTTAGAATTTTTGTAGACAACAGTTCTCCAAAACAAATAATCTGGTCATAAACATAATTATATCTTTGTGAAGTGTTTCTAGCTAAAAACCAACTTAACTCTCCAAAAAGAACATCAATCTCACTATATATTTCGTTTTCTTTTTGAAATAAGTCACTAATAATGTTTTTATGGTATAATTCGACTTTATTCAATTTTAAATTCAAATCCTCTAATTCATAAAAATAAGTGTCTATTATTTCTTCAAAATAATTTGTCATTTTACCCATAGCAGAAATTATAACTAATGTATTTTCTGTACCCTCATGTTGTAAAACTTTAGCAACATTTCTTACTCCATCTGCATCTTTAACCGATGCTCCTCCGAATTTAAAAATTCTCATTTCTAATTATTTTGTATATATTTTTCTAAATTTTCTTTTGTCATATGAACTACAGACCAATCTTTTAAAATAGTTGCACCTGTACTTTCATAAAAATCAATCGCATTTTTATTCCAGTCTATTACTTCCCAACAAACTCTTTTTACTCCAAGATCGTATGCATACTTTAAAACTCTTGTGTATAATGCCTTTCCTACACCAAGTTTTCTTTTTTCCAAAGTAACTATTAAATCTTCTAAATGCACTACCGGTCCTTTCCATGTAGAATACCGCATGTAAATTAATGCAATTCCTATAATTATTTTTGATTCCTCCGCAACAAATATCTTGAATTTTGGATCATTAGAAAACCCATCTCTATCAAGATCGGCAACAGTTACCTCCACTGCATTTGGCTCTTTTTCAAAAATAGCTAATTCTGTTATTAGATCTAGCACCGATTGTAAATCTTTTTTTTTGGCTTCTCTTATTATAAAACTCATTACTTTTTTATTTCTAAATCAAAGGTAATTCATTTACTTTCAATCAAAAATTAATGACTAATTATAAAAAATGAGGACTTTAATTATCAAAAAAACTGCACCTTTGTATTAATTAAACTTTTTGATTTAATTTACAAATATGGCTAAGAAAAATCAAACATTAGGTGAATTTATTATCGAAAATCAAAATGATTTTCAATATTCTTCAGGAGAACTCTCTAGATTACTAAATTCTATTAGACTTGCTGCAAAAGTAGTAAATCATGAAGTAAATAAAGCTGGTTTAGTAGATATTACTGGTGCAGCAGGCGATACTAACATACAGGGAGAAGATCAACAAAAATTAGATGTTTATGCCAATGATACCTTTATCAGAACAATTACTGATAGAAATATAGTTTGTGGTATAGCTAGTGAAGAGGAAGATGATTTCGTTACTATTAACAGTCAAGACGAGAAACATCAGAACAAGTATGTTGTCTTAATAGATCCTCTTGATGGCTCTTCTAACATAGATGTAAATGTGTCTGTTGGAACTATTTTTTCAATTTTTAGACGTGTTACTAAAGCTGGAACACCTGTGCAAAAAGAAGATTTTTTACAAAGTGGCAATAAGCAAGTTGCTGCGGGATATATTGTATATGGAACCTCAACAATGTTAGTATACACTACTGGAAATGGTGTAAATGGTTTTACCTTAAATCCAGCTATAGGTAGCTGGTATTTATCACATCCTAATATGCGATTTCCAGAAGATGGAGAAATTTATTCTGTTAACGAAGGAAACTATTTAGATTTTCCTAATGGTATAAAAAAATATATTAAATACTGCCAGGCAGAGCAGGATAATAGACCTTATACCAGTAGATATATTGGCTCTTTAGTTTCTGATTTTCATAGAAATATGATAAAAGGAGGAATTTATATGTATCCAAAAAGCACGAAAAATCCAAAAGGTAAATTACGCTTGTTGTATGAATGTAATCCAATGGCCTTTATTGCAGAGCAAGCAAATGGGATTGCTTCAGATGGTTTTAATCGCATAATGGACATAAAGCCTTCTGAACTTCATCAAAGAGTCCCTTTTATTTGTGGAAGTAAAAATATGGTGAGAAAAGCAGAAGAATTTATGAAGGAATTTGAATAATAAGAGATCTCTATTTTACTATAAATTATGATAAAACAAACTCCTTGTGAAACCATTTAATTATGTTTAAATTTACATATTCAAACTTTACTTAAACTTTTAATATAAAAAAAATGGCATTTAAATTACCAGAATTAGGTTATGCGTATGACGCTTTAGAACCAAATATTGATGCAAGAACGATGGAAATTCATCATACAAAACATCACAACGGGTACACAACAAAATTAAATGGAGCAGTTTCAGGAACTAATTTAGAAGGGAAATCTATTGAAGATATCTTACTTAATTTAGACATGAGCAATGGTGCTGTTAGAAATAATGGTGGAGGTTTTTATAATCACTCATTATTTTGGTCTGTTATGAATCCAAATGATAAAGGATCTCTTTCTGGAGAATTAAAAGATGCTATTGAAAGTGCTTTTGGCTCTAAAGAAGCCTTTATAGATGCTTTTTCTAAAGCTGCAGCAACTCAGTTTGGGTCTGGTTGGGCGTGGTTATGTGTTCAAAAAGATGGGGGATTAGAAGTATGCTCTACACCTAATCAAGATAACTCTTTAATGCCAGGTGTTGGTTGTGGAGGAACTCCAATTTTAGGATTAGATGTTTGGGAGCATGCTTATTATTTAAACTATCAAAATAGAAGACCAGATTATATAAATGCATTTTTCAATGTTGTTAACTGGAACGAAGTTTCAAAACGTTATAAGGCTGCAAAATAAAAAGTCTATTTTTAATACTGCATTCAATAAAAAAACTCGAAGTATTACTTCGAGTTTTTTTATTAATAATAGAAATATAATAATCTTATCATAGGAGTTAAAGGCTAATATGCCCTTTTATTATTTCCTTCATAAAAATTTATAAAAGCTTGATTCACTACTCTATTTCCACCAGGAGTTGGGTAATCTCCGGTAAAATACCAATCCCCTAAATTATCTGGGCAAGCTTTGTGAAGATTTGCAACAGTTTGATAAATGACTTCAATCTCTGCATTAATATCTGGAGTTTTTAACATTTCGGCAATTTTAGCAGAAACTTCTTCAGTAGTAAAAGGAGCATAAATTTCTTTTACAAAATTTATAATTTTGAGGTCACTATTAGATTGCTGCTCTTTAGATTTTTTATAAACTTCGTCAACTATATTATATTGATTTGTATCTTTTAATAATTCAACCGCAGCTTTAAAGGCTATAAATGCATCAATTCTTGCCATGTCTATCCCATAACAATCTGGATAACGGATTTGTGGGGCAGAAGAGACTACTACAATTTTCTTAGGGCTTAATCTGTCTAAAATTTTAATAATACTTTTCTTTAATGTTGTTCCTCGAACAATACTGTCATCAATAATTACTAAATTATCTGTTGGTTTTACAACACCATAAGTAATATCATACACATGCTCTACTAAATCATCTCTACTGCTATCGTCTGCAATAAAGGTTCGTAGCTTTGCATCTTTAATTGCAATTTTTTCGAAACGAGGTCTTTCAGATAAAATTTGAGTAACTTTTTCTGCTGATAATGCTTTTCCTCCAGATAAAATCTTAGCTGTTTTTTGTTGATTCAATAAATCCTCTGCAGCCTCTGTTAATCCATAAAATGAAGTTTCAGCAGTATTTGGGATGTAAGAAAATACAGTGTTTGAAATGTCTGAATTTATCGAACCTAAAATTTGTGGAAAAACTAATTTACCTAAATTTTTACGTTCTTCATAAATTCCTGCATCACTTCCTCTTGAGAAATAAATACGTTCGAAAGAACATGATTTTTTCTCTTTTTGTTCTAAAACAGGTACAATAGTGGTTTTACCATTTTTCTTGATAATTAACGCATGCCCTCTTTCTAATTCTTTGACATCATTAATTTTAACATTAAAAACTGTTTGGATAACTGGTCTTTCTGAGGCAACGACTACAACTTCATCATCTTCATAAAAAAAAGCAGGCCTAATACCGTTTGGATCTCTTAAAACAAAAGCATCTCCATGACCAACTAATCCAGCCATTGCATATCCTCCGTCCCAATTTTTTGATGACCTTTTTAAAATATTTTGTAAATCTAAATTTTCTTCAATAAAAGGAGACGCATCTCTTTTGTTAAAACCTTTTAACTTTGCTTGCTGGTACAAGTCTGATACCTCTTCTTCTAAAAAATGTCCTATTTTCTCCATAACAGTGACAGTATCTGTAAACTCTTTTGGATGCTGACCTAACTCGACCAATTCTTCTAACAATTGTTTAGAATTTGTCATATTAAAATTACCTGCTACTATTAAATTTTGATGACGCCAATTACTTTGACGTAAAAAAGGATGAACACTTTCAATACTATTTTTACCAAAAGTTCCATAACGAACATGACCAAGAAATAAATTCCCTATGTAAGGCATATTTTCTTCTTGCCATGCAACATCATTTTTTTTATCAGGATTTTCTTCTAAAACACCGTTTAGTCGATCATTTATTTTAGCAAAGACATCTTGTATTGGTTGAGATTTATTAGAACGAACTCTACTCACATACCTTGAGCCTGGATTAGCATTAATTTTTACGCTTGCAAAACCAGCACCATCTTGACCACGATTATGTTGTTTCTCCATTAATAAATACATCTTATTGATTCCGTAAAAAGCAGAACCGTATTTATCTTTATAGAATTGTAGCGGTTTTTTTAATCGAACAAGAGCAATTCCACATTCATGTTTTATAGCATCACTCATTAGTCATTTTTTTGGTTGTATGTTATTATAATATCCTTTATTGAAAAAAAAATCCGCAGTCGAAACTGCGGATTAAAATTAAGATAATTTTATATTAAATTGCGTTAAATCTTTAAAAGCTTGTAAACGATCGGTAACCTCATCTGATGTTAATTCTTGCATGCGTTCTGTGCCAAATTTCTCTACACAGAAAGAGGCTAGATTCGAACCGTATATAACTGCATTCTTCATATTATTAAATGAAAGGTCTTCTGTTTTTGCTAAATATCCGCAAAATCCTCCTGCAAATGTATCTCCAGCTCCTGTTGGGTCAAAAACTTCAGCTAAAGGTAAAGCTGGTGCGTGAAACATTTTTCCTTGATTAAACAATAAAGCTCCATGCTCTCCTTTTTTTATAACAACATATTTAGGACCCATAGTATGAATTTTCTTTGCCGCATTTACTAGGGAGTATTCTCCTGAAAGCTGCCTGGCCTCTTCGTCATTAATAGTAATTACATCAACTCTTTTTAAAACGTCATGCAAATCTGTTAATGCTATATCCATCCAAAAGTTCATAGTATCTAGAACTACTAATTTTGGCCTGGTATCCATTTGATCTAAAACTGATGTTTGCGTCAAAGGATGTAAATTTCCCAACATTACAATATCTGAGTCTTTAAAGTTTTCTGGTACAACGGGTGTAAATGTCTCTAAAACATTTAACTCTGTTATCAAAGTATCACGTGAATTCATATCGTTATGATATTTACCGCTCCAAAAAAAAGTTTTCCCTTCTTTTACTATTTCGATACCAGCTGTATTGATTCCTTTAGATTCCATCATTTCTATGTATGATATTGGAAAATCTCCTCCAACAACAGAAACTACTCCTGTTTTAACACCAAATTGACTTGCAGCCAATCCTACAAAAGTTCCTGAACCACCTAAAATTTTATCAGTTTTGCCAAAAGGAGTTTCTATTGCATCAAAAGCAACAGTCCCAACTGCTAATAATTTGCTCATTTCTTATAATTTATGCGTAATTTTGTAATGCAAAAAAATCACTGTTTTTAAAGGGGTAAAAATAAGTTTAAAAAATGACTATCAAAGAAATACAAGAAGAAATTATTGAAGAGTTTTCTATGTTTGATGATTGGATGGATCGCTATGAATATATCATAGAATTAGGAAAATCATTACCAATAATTGATCAGGAATTTAAGTTAGATGAAAATCTAATCAAGGGCTGTCAATCTAAGGTTTGGCTTTATTCTGAATTAAAAAATGATACAATAAAATATACCGCAGATAGTGATGCTATTTTGACAAAAGGAATTGCAGCATTATTACTAAGGGTATATTCAGGTCAGAAGCCTGCAGATATTTTAACTACGGAAACTAACTTTATAGATGATATTGGTTTAAAGGAACACTTAAGTCTAACAAGAGCAAATGGCCTAGTTTCTATGATTAAACAAATAAAAATGTACGCAATAGCACAGCAAACTAAATTAAAAGCTTAAAATTACACATTATGACTGATAAAGAACTAGAAGAAATTGGTGACAAAATAGTCCGTGTTTTAAAAACTATTTACGATCCAGAAATTCCCGTAGATATTTACGAATTAGGATTAATTTATGATGTTTTTGTTTCCGAAGAAAACAACGCAAAAATTTTAATGACTTTAACATCTCCAAATTGTCCTGTAGCTGAGAGTTTGCCTGTTGATATTGAAGAAAAAGTTAAATCACTCAAAGAAATTAATAGCTGTGAGGTAGAAATTACTTTCGACCCTACCTGGACACAAGAAATGATGAGTGAAGAAGCAAAATTAGAATTAGGAATGCTTTAAGGCAAACTAAAAAAATTCTTAAATTTAAATAACTCCTGTTTCTTATATAATATTAAATTAAAAAAATGCCAAAGGAAATAATTAATAGAGTTGCAAATAGTAAATTAAAAACTTTTGATCTTGAGGAGATATACCCTGAAGGTAAAAGAGTTCTTTTTGATATTAAATATTGGTTATTTGAAGAAATAATTTTAAAAGAAAAAGATTTTAGAATAGCTGTTAAGAATCATGATTGGACTCAATATAAAAACTCTTTTGTAGCTATTAATTGTTCTGTAGATGCAATAATCCCGTCATGGGCTTTTATGTTAATCGCTGCCGAGATAAACCCATTTGCAAATAAAGTTGTAATTGGTGATTTAGAGTTATTAGAAACAGTGATTTTTCAAGAATTGTTAGAGTTTGTTGATTTTAAAGACTTTGAAAATTCACCGGTAATTATAAAAGGATGTTCTGAAAAGCCAATCCCCAAGAGTGCTTTTTCATTTTTAATTAGTAAGTTACAGCCTATTACCTCCTCTATATTATTTGGTGAAGCCTGCTCAACGGTCCCTCTCTATAAATCCAAAAAATAATTTTTAGTTTTAGATAGATTATAGTATTTTTATTCTCAAAAAAATTTTAATGAAAAGGTATTTTTTCTTAATTTTATTTATCTCGCTCTATTCGGTAACTGCCCAAGAAAAAAAAATAGACAGTATTGCAAAATGGAAAATTCATGGATATTTTTCATTTATATTTAACCAATCCTCTTTTACTAATTGGTCATCTGGAGGGCAAAATACTGTAGCGGGAAATATCAATGTTAACTATGATTTAAATTACAAAAATGATAACCTAAATTGGGATAGTAGAGTGATTTCAGGTTATGGCTTAAGTTATTTAAATGGTAATGGATCACGTAAAACTAATGATCGATTTGAATTTAATTCTCTCTTAGGTTTAAAAATTAATGAAATCTGGTTTTTCTCGTCTTTTGTAAACTTTAAAACACAATATACAAAAGGTTATGATTATAACGTAATACCTAAAAAACCTGTGTCTGCTTTTTTATCTCCAGCTTATTTAAGTTTTGGGCCTGGAATATTATGGAAAAAAACTGATAATATGAATCTAAATATTGCTCCTGCATCTGCAAGGTTTACATTTGTAAATGATTTTTTCTCTGGTCGTTTTGGTGTAAAAGAGGGGTCAAATACTTCATTTAGTTTAGGTTTTAGCTTAGCAGGGTACTTTAAGTTTTTAATTATGGAGAATATAGAAATGGAGAATAATATCGCTATTTACTCTGATTATTTAAGTAAACCTCAAAATATCGATTTAGATTACCAAATAAACTTACGATTTAAAATAAATAAGAATATTAAGACACACCTTACTCTGCACACGATTATTGATGATAATGCCTCTAGCAGGATACAGTTTCGGCAGTTATTTGGATTAGGGCTAACTTATAGTTTTCATCAAAAGACAGCTTACTAAGGCCTATATTTAGTAAGATAGATTCGAATAATAAGGTTTAAAGGGGCCTATATATTTCTTGTTCAAAGAAGAAAGTTCTAGAAGTGTTTTTAATAGAAATTTTGTAATTTTGGTTCATACGAAAATCTATTAATATTGATATTTACTTCTCAATTGAATTTAATAATATCAACAGTGAAAAAACAAAATTAAGACATGAAAAATTTAATTATAGTTGGGCATCCTGATGTTAATTCATTTTGCTATAACGGCATATTCAAGACAATTAATGATGAGTTAACCAACAATAACGAAGAAATTGAAATTATAGATTTATATAGAGATGACTTTACAAGACCCAGAGATAAGGTGATTAAAAAATATAAAGAATTAGTTACCTGGTCAGAAAGGATGTATTTTATATCTCCGGTGTGGTGGTTTAGATTAACCCCAAGAATGGAAATATTTTTTGATGAAGTTTTTGTGCCTGGATTTGCATATCAGTTTGTTAATATTACTAAGCTTTATGCATACCCTAAACCATTTTTAAAAGATAAAATAGTTAGAACTTATGTAACTCATGGTGCTCCTGCAATACCAGTTTTAACTCTATATCTAAATTCTGTAAAATTGAGATTAGTTATGGGAGTTTATACTTTTGTGTTTGGATGGAGACTCTCATTGTTTACAAAAACAAAGCAATTTTGGTCGGTTCCATTTGTATCAGATAAAAAGAGAGAAAAATATCTTAAGTCAATAGAAAAAGACATAAAAAGAGATCTTAAATAATGGAAATAAACAGCTTACTTCAAAGGAATTCATTTTTTATTAAAGAACATCTTGGGATGTTTAAATTATCTAATAATTATGATGTATATGACTCAAATAGGAAAGAAATAATACTTAATTGCCGTGAACAAAAAGCTAGTCAATTAACTAAATTATTTAGATTCAAGAAAGAAACAAAAATCTTCACTCCATTTAATCTTAAAATAACTACTAGTCTTGGATCAAGTTTATTAAGTGTAAAAAAAGATTGGCACTTTTTATACGCTAAAGTTAGTGTGTTTGATGAAAAAGATAAATTAATTGGATACTTTAAACAGCAAAATATTTCAATAGCTTTTTCAGGAGTTCAATTTAACGCATATGACATAGAAGATAAATTTCTATTTAAATTCAAAGGACTATACAATTTCAAATTAGTTAATGATCAAGAAGATTTAGGGTCAATTGTAAAAGAATTTACCAACGAGGCTAAAGCAATATTTACAAGTGCTGATGATTATGTTCTTGAAATTAATGATACAGTTTCTAAGAATGATTTTTCTAGATATTTTCTTTTAGCAGCTGTTTTTTGTATTGATATGGTACTACACGAGTAAATTAGGATTTACATTCGAGTTTGATATGTGAACAACTCATGATATTTTCCTTTAGTAGCAATTAATTCTTCATACTTGCCACATTCGACAATATCACCATCTTCAACAACAAGAACTGTATTTAAAAACTAGGAAAAAGTACTAATATTCTTCATACAAGAAGTTATTATAAGGAAATCGCTCAATATGAATTTTCTTGACCTGGTTATAAGTTTTTGCTTTAAAATCTTCTAAATTATCTTTATTTAATGCTGAAATAAAAATGCTTTCTATATCATAATCGTTCATCCAAGTTTTTTCCCAATCTTCTAAAGTAAAGTGAGCTTTTGTTTTTTCAGTAATTAAATCGTCTTCATCAATAGTTTCATGTTCGTAAGCATCTATCTTATTAAAGACCATTACAATAGGTTTTGACGAACATTTTATATCTGCTAAGACAGTATTTACAGATGAAATATGATCTTCAAAATTTGGATGAGAAATATCTACTACATGTAGTAATAAATCTGCCTCACGAACTTCATCTAATGTAGATTTAAAAGATTCAATTAATTGTGTTGGTAGTTTTCTAATAAACCCAACGGTGTCAGTCATTAAAAAAGGAATATTCTTAATTACTACTTTTCTTACAGTAGTATCTAAAGTTGCAAACAGTTTGTTTTCGGCAAAAACATCACTTTTGCTTATTACATTCATTAATGTTGATTTCCCAACATTAGTATAACCAACTAATGCAACACGAACCATTTGACCACGATTTTTTCGCTGAACAGCCATTTGCCTGTCTATCGTTGATAATTTCTTTTTCAAAACCGAAATTTTATCACGAATAATACGTCTATCAGTTTCGATTTCAGTTTCTCCTGGACCACGAAGACCAATACCCCCTTTTTGCTTATCTAAGTGTGTCCAAAGTCTCGTTAACCTTGGTAATAAATATTGGTGTTGAGCTAATTCTACTTGAGTTTTTGCAGAACTTGTTTGAGCTCTTTGAGCGAAAATATCTAGTATAAGATTGGTTCTATCTAAAATTTTACAATCTAATACTTTTTCTATATTCCTTAATTGTGCTGGTGATAATTCATCATCAAAGATAGCTGTACCTATACCTTTTGCTTCAATAAAATCTCTTACCTCATCTAATTTTCCCGTTCCCAAAAAAGTTTTAGGATTTGGTTTCTCCATCTTTTGAACAAAACGTTTAACAGCGATACCTCCAGCAGTTTCTGTCAAAAACTCTAATTCATCTAAAAACTCTTCAGACTGAGTTTCGTCTTGCTGCTGAGTTATTACACCAATTAAAACTGTTTTCTCTGATATTGCTTCTCTTTGATCTATCATAGACCGCAAAAGTAAAACAAATCTTTTCGTTTAAATCAGTTAATTATATAATCTTAAAATAATAATTACTTTTTTCCTTGATCGTTAAATGCATCACGTAGTTTCTGATCATTTAAGATATATTTCTTGTACTTACCATCTTTATATCTATGATAAATAAAAAGGGGCATTAATAAAAAAGAAAAATAAAATATCCCTAAACCCATTACGATTTGGGCTTTTTCATGATCAATATTTATCAGATAAATACCTACCACAACCCATCCTAAAAAAATTCCGAACATTATTTTTAAAACTAAATTCATAATACAAATTATAAAAAAACCTCGCAAGAGCGAGATTGAGGTTTTTACTTCTGAATATCTAATCTAATACTTAGCTCTTTTAGTTGTTCATTGTCAATAAATGCGGGTGCATCGATCATTACATCTCGCCCTGAATTATTTTTTGGAAAGGCAATGAAATCTCTGATCGTCTCTTGACCTCCAAGAATTGCAACCAATCTATCTAATCCAAATGCTAAGCCTCCATGAGGTGGGGCACCATATTCAAAGGCATCCATTAAGAATCCAAATTGTGCTTTTGCCTCTTTTTCAGAAAAACCTAAATGTCTTAACATCGTTGCCTGAATTTGTTTATCATGAATTCTAATTGAGCCTCCACCAATTTCATTTCCGTTTAAAACTAAATCATAAGCGTTTGCTTTAACATCACCAGGATTCGTCTCTAACATTTCTAATTGACCAGGTTTTGGTGATGTAAATGGGTGATGCATTGCATGGTAATGACCTGTTTCTTCATCTAACTCTAATAAAGGAAAATCTATTACCCATAAAGGCGCAAATATTTTTGGATCTCTAAGCCCTAACCTTTCTGCCAATTCCATTCTTAATGCAGATAACTGTGCTCTTACTTTATTAGTCTGACCTGATAAAATACAAATCAAATCTCCTGGTTTTGCTTCTGTGATTTCTGCCCATTTAGCTAAATCTTTTTGATCATAAAATTTATCTACAGAGGATTTAAAGGAACCGTCTTCATTTACACGACAATATATCATCCCTAGAGCACCAATCTGAGGCCTTCTTACCCAATCAATTAACTTATCTATTTCTTTCCTTGTGTATGCGTTTCCTCCAGGTACGGCCATTCCAACAACTAATTCTGCATTGTTAAAAACAGTAAATTCTTTGTGTTGTGAGTATTTATTTAACTCTCCAAATTTCATTCCAAATCTTATGTCTGGCTTATCATTACCATATAATCGCATAGCGTCATCATAGAGTATTCTTGGGAATTCTGCTATCTCAACTCCATTAATTTCTAATAATAGATGACGTGTTAACCCCTCAAAAATATTTAAGATGTCTTCTTGCTCAACAAACGCCATTTCACAGTCAATTTGTGTGAATTCTGGCTGTCTATCTGCTCGTAAATCTTCATCTCTAAAACACTTTACAATCTGAAAATATTTATCCATTCCACCAACCATTAAAAGTTGTTTAAATGTTTGTGGAGATTGTGGTAATGCGTAGAACTGACCTTCATTCATTCTTGAAGGAACTACAAAATCTCTTGCTCCTTCTGGCGTAGATTTTATTAAATAGGGCGTTTCAACCTCAATAAATTCTTGGTCAGACAAGTATTTACGAACTTCCATAGAAACTTTATGTCGAAAAATCAAACTATCTTTTACTGGATTTCTTCTAATATCGAGATACCTATATTTCATTCTGATATCTTCTCCTCCATCCGTTTTATCTTCAATTGTAAATGGTGGGGTCAAAGATTTATTTAAAATTTCTAATTTAGAAACTAATACCTCAACATTCCCTGTTGACATTTTAGAGTTTTTAGATTCTCTTTCAATAACAGATCCTGTTACTTGTATCACAAATTCTCTCCCTAAAGATTTTGCTATTTCCATCATTTCTTTAGGTGTACGCTCATCATCGAAAATTAATTGCGTAATTCCATATCTATCGCGTAAATCTACCCAAACCATAAAACCTTTATCACGAGATTTCTGGACCCAACCTGCTAGGGTTACTTCTGTGTTTATATGCGATTCTCTTAACTCGCCGCAAGAATGACTTCTATACATGTTTTATCTTTTAGGATGTACAAAATTAAACATTTTCAATTGAATAATAATATTTTGACCATTCATTTCTGAAGAGAAGCTGATTCTTACAATTAAAAAAATTAGAGGAAAGGTGATATTTCACTTTTATTGCTTGAAAGAATTAAATAGTGGATTTAAAATCTTATTTAATTATCTTTAATTATTTAAATTTGCAAAATATTTAGAGTAATTATACTTTGATAATAAAAAAAAATCTGGTTAATATTAAAATTGTGTTTAATCATAATAAGATATTATATACTTCTCTAATTGTTATCTTTATAAATTAATTATGAAATCATTTACATTAATTGATTATTCTGCTTTTGGATTATGGATCTTAATAAGTATTGGATTATCTTATTTATTTGTTAGAAAACTTGGTCTTTTTGGTGGAGGGTATAAAAATCAAAAAATACTAGCTATAGGTCTTATACTAGGACATCTATTGTATTTAGTATGGAAGAAACTTTGGTTGTTTATATTAAATTAAAATATTAGATTTAAAACATCACAATATCTATTTTCCTTTAATATTCTTTTTAGTTTTTTTTAAAAGACTGAAAATAATTGCTGAAGAAGGTAACACAGAAACCATTCAATTCTTTGTAACTTTGTGTGATGAGTGTAATTAATATTCAAGAGAAATTTAAATTATTTTCAGACCAGTGGTCACCAAAAAAGATTGGTGAATTAAATGGCCAACAAATATTATTGGCGAAAATTAAAGGGGAGTTTGTTTTTCATAAACATGATAATGAAGACGAACTTTTCATGGTTATAGAAGGATCTTTAGATATTGAATTTAGAGACAAAACTATAACTTTAAAAAAAGGTGAAATTTATATTGTCCCAATGGGAGTAGAACACAAACCTATTGCCAAAGAAGAAGTTCATGTTTTATTATTTGAACCCCTTTCTACGAAACACACAGGGGATATTATTGCTGATATCACTTTAGAAACCTACGAATCAATTTAATTATGAGTAAGCTTTATTTAGTACCAACACCAATTGGAAATTTAGAAGACATGACATTTAGAGCTATTAGAGTTCTAAAAGAAGTTGATTTTATTTTAGCTGAAGATACACGAACGAGTGGCAAGCTTCTAAAACATTATGATGTTACTACTCAAATGTACAGTCATCATATGCACAATGAACATAAATCTATTGAAGGTGTCTTAAAGCGATTACAATCAGGTGAAACTTGTGCGCTAATATCTGACGCTGGAACACCTGCTATTTCTGATCCAGGCTTTTTATTAAGTAGAGCGTGTGTTCAAAATAATATTGAAATTGATTGCCTTCCAGGAGCTACTGCCTTTGTTCCAGCGTTAGTGAATTCTGGCTTACCTAATGACAAATTTGTATTTGAAGGGTTTTTACCTGTTAAAAAAGGGAGACAGACACGATTTTTAATTCTAGCTGAAGAAACTAGGACTATTATTTTTTATGAATCTCCTCATAAGTTAGTGAAAACTTTAGGCCATTTTATTGATTATTTTGGAGCAGATAGACAAGTATCTGTTTCTAGAGAACTTAGTAAGATGTTTGAAGAAACGATAAGAGGAACCGTTACAGAAGTTTTAACTCATTATAGCGAAAAACCTCCAAAAGGTGAGATTGTGATTGTCGTTGAGGGTAAGAAATAATCTTCCCTAATTCAATAACACCTTATTATAAAATAACCTCTAATTGAAACTACTCTTAAGGTTTTTCACTTTTGAAATCGGAAACTGTTTTTGCAATAACTGCATCAATTCTTTCCTGATTTATATCGTATTTTAGGTTAAGTCCTTTTTTCTCAGGAAAAGTTTCTATGGTAACGCTAGTCGATGGAAATGCAAAATCAACCCCTAAATCTTTTGCTAACTTTACAATAGCAATGTGCATTCTGTGCTTGGAAGATTGTTCAATTCCCCATGCAAGACTTTTAAAATATACATTTACCATAATTAATAGTGCAGAGTCTCCAAAACCAGTAAACTCAACATTATAAGAGTCAGAGCGTGTTTCTGGATGCGCGATAATAATTTCTCTTACTCCTTCTACAAAAGCTTCAATCAATTCAGGTGGCGTATCATAACGTAATCCTAAATTTGTATTGTATCTTCTAAACAAGCGCAAACCTTTATTATTGATTACAATTTCAGATAATTTGCTGTTAGGTATTTTATAAACAGATGTATCTGCTGCTCGGACACTTGTTGATCGAAAACCAACTTTCTCAACAGTTCCAACAACCTCTCCTGCCTCAATCCAATCTTCTATGTGAAATGGTTTATCCAAGAAAATCATTATGGTTCCTATCAAGTTTCTCACTGTATCTTGAGATGCTAAGGCAAATGCCAAACCTCCAATTGTCGCTCCAGCTATCATTGCTGTTGTGTCAACACCTAGAAGAGCTAACAGTCTAAAAATTCCTATTACTAGAACTAATCCATTAAAAATATTATGTAAAATTGGAACTAATTGATCATCTAATTTTCCGTGAGTTCCTGATGTAAATACTTTATAAATATGCATTACAACTTGCACAATTTTTAGGAAAACATATATCCAAAAAACAACAATAGCAATATTTATTGCCCTAAAAACTAATGTGTTAATTTCTAAACCAAATTGAAATGCTGCAAATATTTTATCAAAAAAAGTAAAAACTATTAGTAAACTAAGCGGGTGTGCTAATTTTTTTAGCACATCATTTATCTCAAAATTAGTGTTTTTTGTAATTTGCTGTTGAAGTTTTTTCAGTAAAAAAAATGCGATTTTTTTTGATATTAGAAAAATTATATAAGCTATTATTAACATTAATAATAGACCTATCCATTGCCAAAGTTCTATTGTAAATATTTTTTTATGACCCGAAGCTGGCATAATATTTTGTAATTTCTCAACATACCAAGGGTATACTTCTTTATATAATTTATCTATTTTATTTACAGTTTCACTAGAATAATACCAATTATTATTTACTCTTTCTACAGAAATTGATGGCATTCTTTCAGGAAAAATAACATATTTGTAAGAAGCAACATATCCAATGGTATCATTATAGTTTGGATTTTTAGGGATTTTATTAAAATCTACATACAGTCCCTTACCATCTAATATTTTTTTTAATTTGATTGCTTTCTGAATTGCTATTTCTTGAGAAAACCCAAGTATGGTTTTTGATGCTTTTACAGGCTCATAAGTGTCATCTTGTAAAAAATATAAGTGTGTATAAATAGTTGCATGAGGATTACTAATATTTACTTTTGTACTATCTTGTGCCTTAGATAAAAAAGGGATAAAAACTAATAACCAGAGAAATTTTTTCATTTTTAAGGTGTTATAATATTGTTGCGTAATAATACAAATTTAAACCTTTTAAAAAAAGGAGAGTCAAACAGGTGTAAAATAATAAATAAAATTAAAAATATCAATTATGAAAATGAAATTATTAATAGCGATGTTAGTCTTTGCAATATCTTTCTCAGCGGAAGCACAAAAGAAGAGAGGGCGTAAAGTTTTAAAAATGAGTACAGAACAACAAGCTACATTGACGGTTAAACAAATGATTTTAACTCTTGATCTAAGTGAAAAGCAACAAAAAGAAATAATGCCATTAATTTCTCAACAAATTAAAGAGAAAAAAAATGCTTTTAGATCAAAGATAAAAGGTCAAAAATTAAATAGTGATGAGCTTTTTGAGATGAAAAACAAATTTTTGGATGCTAAAATTATGATGAAAAATAAGATGAAACAAATCTTAGATGATCAGCAATTTAAGAAATTCTTAAAAATGGCAGCCGCAAAAAAAAGAAAAGGCATGAAAAAAAAGAAAAGGAAATTTTAAAATAATTAATTTTAAAAGCTTGGTTTTATTATTGGAGTCAAGCTTTTTTATTCTTTAAACCATCCTGAATACTTTACATAATTATCAGCAATTCTATCAATTTCTCCAGAGATCAATTCTTGGGAGATATCTTTTACTTTCTTGGCAGGAACTCCTGCATATATAGTGCCACTTTCTACCTTTGTGTTTTTTGTAACAACAGCTCCAGCGGCAATAATTGAGTTAGACTCTATTATACAATCGTCCATAATTATACTCCCCATTCCCACTAAAACATTATCTTGAATTGTACAGCCATGTACTATAGCATTGTGTCCTATCGAAACATTATTACCAATTGTTGTTGGTGATTTTTGATATGTTGCATGTATTACAGCTCCATCTTGAATATTGACTTTATTACCAATTTTAATATAATGTACATCCCCACGGATTACTGCATTAAACCATACCGAGCAATTTTCACCTAAAGAAACATCCCCAACAATAGTAGCATTTTCTGCTACATAGCAATCTAAAGGTATATTTGGTTCTTTTCCGTTTACTGATTTTATAATTGGCATAATAATATATGTTATTGTTTGATAATAAATAGAAAAATGAGTGAACAGACTCTTTTAATTTATAACTAAGTTTAAACCAATTTCTAAAGCATTGCTATTTAGATTATTTAATTCTTTTAAAGTCTCTACAGTAACTTTAAATTTTTTAGATATAGAATATAATGTATCTCCTTTTTTTACGATATAAGTTATACTCTCAATCTTTTCAGACTCATCTAATACTGCTATAATATCATCAGCTTCAACTTTAAAACTACGTTTTTTTGATTTAAAGTCTTTCTTTTTAAAAGAATCAAATTCGTAAAGTTTATATGTTTTTATAAGTTTAATTAATTTTTGAGGATATTTTTTATCCGTAGCATACCCAGCTTTTCTTAAACCTTTTGCCCATTTTTTGTAGTCTTTTATATTATAATTAAACAAAAAAGCATACCGCGATCTTTTGGATAGAAAAGCCGAGTGGTCTTTGTAGGAGTTTTCTACAAATTTATATTTTCTAAAACATTCGCCTTTTTCGTCATCATCATGATAGACGCGTTCTCCTTGCCATTTACTGTGACATTTGATCCCAAAATGATTATTTGATTTTGAGGCTAACTCACTAATTCCGCTTCCAGATTCTAAAATACCTTGGGCTAGTGTAATACTCGCAGGAATTTTAGAAGTATGCATTTCATGGACTGCAATTGGAGCATATTTTTTAATATATTCTAAGACATTTTGATTTAGTTTAATATTATTCTTTTTTAAGTTTTTAATGTGTTTTACCTGACCTACGGAAGGTAATTTTTTAGGCTTTGGTTTTATAATAACTTTTCTGGCATTATTTTTAACGACAAGTTTCTTAGTGCCACAACTCACTAGAATAAGTGATGAAATACAAACAAATAATATTCTTAATTTCATTAAATAAGTATTAATTCTTGATTTTTGCTCTTTAATTTTTGATTGATTCCTTCAATCCCCTGTATACCACCGGTATGAATTGCTACTATTTTACTATTGATAGGAAAATAGTTTTTTTTAACTAAATCTAAAATTCCAAACACCATTTTTCCTGTATAAATTGGATCTAATAGAATTTTATTTACACTCGAAAATTGATTTATAAAACGTATTAATTCATTGTTGTATTTTGCATATCCTCCAAAATGATACCCTGTTTCTAATCTCCAATTTTTATTTGAACTGAATTTATGAATTTCGTCTTCTAAAAACTGCCCCTTCAAGGCTGGAAAGCCAATTATTTTTTGGTCCCCTTGTGCAGAATTTATCAATCCTGAGATTGTACCGCCAGTTCCAATTGCACAACAAATATAATTGAATTTTATATCTTCTTTTATTAAGATTTCCTCACAACCCTTTACCGCCAAGTTATTTGTTCCTCCTTCTGGAATTAAATAAAATTCTCCAAATTTTTGTTTTAAATGGTTTTTGAATTCTAAACTAGATTTTTCACGATAGATTTCCCTAGAGACAAATTCTAAAGTCATTCCATTTTTATGAGCTTCTCTTAATGTTTTATTTTCAGCAATGGTCTTTTCTAGGTCTTGACCCAACTCGTCTCCCCTTATAATTCCTATTGATTTAAATCCATTTAATTTTGCAGCAACAGCTGTAGCAATTATATGATTAGAGAAAGCACCTCCAAAAGTTAGGAGTGTGTTTTTTTTTTCCTTTTTAGCTGCTTGTAAATTGTATTTTAATTTTCGAAATTTATTTCCAGAAACGAAAGGATGAATTAAATCTTCTCTTTTTATAAAAAGCTCTACTTTTTTTTCCTCCAATATTGGAAGTGAAATTTGTTGATTTTTAGAATGTATTTCAATATCGTAGTTCATATTTTTTCATTCCTGCAAAAAGAAAGCTCTGATAACTTACTTAAAATTCTGCATTGCTAAATATAACCAAATCTTAAGAAAAATTAGAAATCTGTTCTTCTACTTTTTCCCAATCAGACATTAAAGTATCTATAGATGCTTTTTTAGCTTTATATTTTTCAAAGAAGTTTGGTCTTGAAGATACTTCATCGTAATTCTGAGCTAATTCTAAATCTATTTTTTTAATTTCATTTTCTAAATCGGCAATATCTGTTTCTATTTTAGAGCGTTTATTATTTAACTTTTTTAATTGTTTCTCCTGCTCTCTAGACATTTGATATGACTCATTCTTAATAGAGGTTTTATCCACTTTTACAACAGTTCTTTTTTCTGCTTCTCTTAAATTCTCAATTTTGTGTTGTTCTAAAAAATATTCTATATCCCCTAAATATTCTTTTATCTCTTGATCTTTAAAACCATAAACAGTAGAGGTTAGGCCTTGTAAAAAATCTCTATCATGTGATACTACAATTAAAGTTCCTTTAAACTGTTTTAAAGCTTCTTTTAAAACTGTTTTTGATGCCATATCTAAATGGTTCGTTGGCTCATCCATTATTAACACATTAAACGGTGATAATAATAATTTACATAATGCCAATCTATTTCTTTCTCCTCCAGACAATACTTTTGCCTTTTTATCTACTGCATCTCCCCCAAACAAAAAAGAACCTAACATATCTCTAACGCGCATTCTATTACCGTCCGTAGCGGCATCTTCCATGATTTCTAAAACAGTTTTCTCTGGAGGTAAATGTTCTGATTGATTTTGAGCAAAATATCCAACTTCAACATTGTGCCCTAATTTCAGACTCCCTCCAAACGGAATTTCCCCTACCATCATCTTTGCCAATGTTGACTTACCTTGACCATTTTGACCAACAAACGCAATCTTACTATTACGTTCAATTAATAAATCTACATTTGATAAGACGTCTTTATCACCATAGCTTTTTGATAAATTCTCTGCTTCAACTATAATTTTACCTGGTTCTTTTGAAATTGCAAATCGAACATTCATCGCAGCATTATCATCTTGATCTACTTCAATTAACTCAACTTTATCTAGTTGTTTCATTAAAGATTGTGCCATCGAAGCTTTACTCGCTTTTGCCTTAAACTTATTTATTAAATGTTGTTTTTGCTTTATTTCTTTCTCTTGGTTTTTCTGTGCTTGTAATTGTTTTTCCTTAATCTCTCCTCTTAATACCAAGAATTGAGAATATGGTTTTTTATAATCATATATCTGTCCTAAAGAAATTTCTATCGTTCTGTTGGTTACATTGTCTAGGAACATTTTATCGTGAGAGACTAAGACTATTGCACCAGCATATGACTTCAAAAAGTTCTCTAACCAAATAATTGATTCAATATCCAAGTGATTTGTTGGCTCATCTAAAAGTAAAATATCATTATTCTGTAATAATAATTTTGCCAACTCAATACGCATTCTCCATCCTCCAGAAAAGGTGTCTGTTAGCTTATCAAAATCCTCTCTTTGAAAACCTAATCCTTGTAATATTTTCTCAGTATCTCCTTGATAATTATACCCCCCTAAAAGCTCGTACCGCTCGGTTAAGTCTGTTAAGTCAATAATCAACTGACTATACTCTTCACTTTCGTAATCTGTTCTAGTTGCTAATTGTTCATTAATATCATCTAGCTTCAATTCAATTTCTTTAATTTCTTCGAAAGCCTGATATGCTTCTTCTAAAATTGTTCTTCCTTCTACAAAATCAATGTCTTGACGTAAAAATCCCATGCGGATGTCTTTATCAAAAGCCATCGTACCACCACTAGTTTCTATATCTTTAGATAAGACTTTTAGTAATGTTGATTTTCCAGCTCCATTTTTACCAATTAAGCCAATTCTATCGCCTTTATTTAGTTTAAAAGTAATCCCAGAAAACAAGTCTGTTCCCATAAAGGAAACCGTTAAATTATGTACGTTTAACATGAAAAATTTGTAAATTTGTAAGGCGCAAAGCTACTCAAAAAAATAGAGTTATAATGTTTAAAAAAGGGACAAAATTATTTAGTATTATTAATAGTAAATGCCCCCAATGTCATGAAGGTGATTTTTTTAAAGATTCAATAACATACAACCCTTCAAAAGTGACAAAAATACATGCTAATTGTTCTAAATGTAATTTAAAATATATGCTAGAACCTTCTTTTTTTTACGGGGCAATGTATGTAAACTATGGAATTACGGTTGCAATTTCTGTCGTTACCTTTATAATTTCTACACTTATTTTCAACTTATCTCTTCTACAATGTTTTGCCGCAATTTTAATAATCTTGTTTATTTTGGCTCCTTTAAACCTGCGTTTAGGAAGAATTTTATGGATTAACATTTTTGTTAACTATCACCAATAAGCTACTCTTTGATAAATCGCTTGATATCTATTTCTTTATCTAATCTTTCTTTAAATTCTAAGTGACGAAATAAATTCTTTGCAACTGTTGGGGCTATCATAACGCCACGTGTTCCTAGGCCGTTTAAAACACTTAACTCGGGGTTTTTAGGATGTACACCAACCAAGGGTCTTCTATCCTTTACAGTAGGTCTTATCCCTGCTGTTTGATCTACTATTTTGTATGGAACGTTTATTACTTTTTTTAGTTTTTCTATTAGCTCTTCCCTCCCCTGTGATGAAGGTTTAGAGGTTTTATCTGTAGAATTAAAAGTAGCACCTACCTTATAAAGATCTTTTCCAATAGGCATAACGAATAAAGTAGATTTTAACAAAAAATCAATTTTTAATGCTGGGGCATGAATAATAATTGACTCTCCTTTTGCCTCTTCTAATGGTAAATGATTAAAGTACGGATTGTCTTTAATACCGTAGCCCTCAGAAAATACAATTTTGGCTGATATTATATCTTGGTATTGAACTGAACTTTCGTGAAAAGAAATATCTATATGATTGAATTTTTCTGAGCGAAGCCAATTATTTTCTTTTAAATAAGCTCTATAAGTATTTACTAATTCAAAAGTATCTATTCTACCTGTTTCTTTTACATTTCCAAAATAATGCTCTCCACGGACTCCAGAGTAGGATTTTTTATCTAACTCTGTATCTAAGTAGGGGGCTACTTTTGGTTTATCCATAGAAGAAAACCAGTTGTTTTGGTCTTCAATAGACTTAAAAGCTTTTTTTGTAACAAATTTTACATCAAACTTTTTATTGAATTTTCTCTCTAATTTATCATAAAAAGGAAGCGCTATTTCTAACTGCTCTTTGGCATTCCAAACTGGAGAGTATCTTTTTAGAATAACAGGATTATATACACCACCAGCGACTAGAGAAGATGTTTGTGAATTGTCTTCAAAAACAATAAAGCTTTTATTCGCTTCAATTAATTCTTCTACAAATGCTAAGCCTGCTAAACCCAAACCTACAAGGATGTAATCAACTTTCATAATCCAAAAATAGTTTTTTTACAATAAAAAAGCGTTCTAAAAATTAGAACGCTTTTTTTATTAATTAAATATGAAGGTTTTAATAGTTCCACATATCAATTTCTTTATTTCGAATTTCCTCTTTAATTCTGTCAGACTCTAGTAATTGAAAAAGAGAGTTGTTTTTTACATAATCTTTTATATTTCTATTACCATAAACATTTTCTTCTCTAAACATCACTGAGCTAAACCTTCTTGCGTTTAACATATGATCAAAAGAAATAGGGAGCATAGTGTTTTTAGGGTTAAAAACTTTAGTTTCATGTAATATTTGTCTCAGCTCTGGATAATAGACCCAATATAATGCTTTTGAATTTTCAGCTTTTGGAGCTTTATATTTTCTTTTTTGTTTCCTTGCTTGCTGTTTGGCATTTAATTCAACACATTTATCTTTTGCCTCTTTTGAAATTAATGGTGCAATTGCCAATAAACGATACTTTAATTCTCCTTGTCGTTTATCAAAATACCACATTCCTTTTATAGCAAAACTTTTTATTTCCTGAGGCTTAACAGTAATAATTCTATCCTTTTTATTATAAGTACACTTATTTGATAAAATGGAATCAACATCAGCTTTAGTTTTCTCATTGATTAAATACGAGTCTTCATAAATTTTAAATTTATTACTCTTTAATCCTTTTGCTAAAGTATTATAAAGGGATAGTCTTTTTGCTCCTAAAGTACTGTCTAAGGGAAAATAGTAAGGGAAATTTATTTTTTGTGATAAATCGATCTCCTCCCAAACTATCTTTGACCAGAGTATATCTCGATCGTCAGTATAACCATATGCAAGAGGCGCATCAATATCTACTTTAATTTGCTCTTTTGTTCTTTTACCTATATCATTAACCTTCTTGGCATTTAATAAATTAGTTTGCCCAGAGCTTTGATGTATGAAAAAAGTTCCTAGAAATAAAAAAAACAATACCTTTTTAAAACTCATAATTTAATTTTTAATTAACTATCGTTATTGATCCTCCATATACTTGAGGAAGTACATAGTTACTTCCAATCACAGATGCTTTTATGTTACCAATACGAATTACATCTCCATTTCTAGCTTTGTTTATAGCTGCCTTGGCTGCCGCATTCAATCGACTCCCGTTAACAGATATTGCAAATTGTCCAGGAACAAAAACATCAAATTTTACAGTTCTAATTTTTAGATCAAAATCAAAATCAGGCAAACCTACCTCTATGTCTGATTCTGTTAAAATCTCTGCTGGTAATTCTATATTATTAGCGGTTTCACCGTCTACCATGAGCACTGCCGTTGGTAAATCTTTAACTCTAAATTGCTCTTTAGAATTAATTCTTTTTCCATTGTTTAGTGTAGCTGATACATTCACATACGCTAATCTAACTTTTTTTCCGTCTTTAGCTGTCGCTAGAACTCCTGCACCAGGTGTTATTAAATATCCTGATTTTGTTTTCTTATTAGTCTTAACACCTGTAAAACTAACATTAAACTTGTTCACTCCAGGTAAAGAGACAGATATAGGATTTTCTATACCTCTATAAACTACATTCATTTTATCTGCAGAAACAACGGCTTTGTTTGGGCTTTTTATAACCTCATATTCAGTTTCAAAAGAAATTTGAACTGCCTCACCATCTTGTAGGTAAGTGATCTCTCCTTTGATATCTTTTTTTCCTATCCTACCTGCAGAAGTATTTATCATTACTTGACCATCTGTTACGTCATTAGTAATGTCAACAGTACCAAGCATTACTTTTTTCGGTAAAAAATTCTCATCATATCTTCCTAATATTACCTGTCCTGTTACTTTTTCTCCTTCATAATAGGTAGACTTATCTAATCGAACAATCGCTTTAAAATTATCTAAGGCAACTTCTGCCGCAACAGCACCACCGACTAAGGTTGTTGTCACATCATTTTCAGAAGTTTTTATTTTAGATTGTAATGATGTGAAATTATTTAAAGATGCCACCATTGGAAAGCCTTCATAGTAGTACTTTAAAAACTTTACTTTTATACCTTTTGAATTTGTTTGGTCTTCAGTTGGAAATCTATCTACTATAGTTTTTGCTAAAGCTGGATAAGATGAACCTAAAACTTCAGAAATTCCATTCTTAAAATTATTTATATTATCTAAAAATTCTTGCCCGTATTCTGAATAACCGTCACCTTTAAAAAATCTATTAGTCCAATCCGTCTTATCCATAGATTCATAATCCAATCTATCTTCAATAGGTATGTTAACTAACATTGAATCTTTTAAAGCTTGTAATTGTGAGTAAAAATTATTTGATAACACTCTAATGCTATCAGCTTTTAATTTTATTGGACCAAAGATTTTTGGCTGATCTTCTGCCTTTGTTTTTAAAGCACTATAGCCTTGGTCGTTTTTCTTTGTTAAAGTTATAATATTTGAATCTAAATCTTGTTTATTGTATCCAAACGCTGATAAAACTTCTTTACTCATATTCATCGCTAACATAGCAATAAAGACTAAGTACATTAGATTTATCATTTTTTGTCTTGCGGACATTTTTCCTCCTGCCATTCTAATTAGTTTTTAAAAGTTAGTGTTCTATATTAATTGAACTAATTATTATTTATTTGTCATTGCAGAAAGCATTCCACCATATACTCCATTTAAAGAAGATAAGTTTTTAGCTAAAGAATCCATTTGATCTTTTAATCTTTCTGTATTTTCTACCACAGCTGAATTTAATTCTGCTTGCTTATTTGAATTCTCGACTTGTGCTTTATATAAACCATTTAATGATTCCATTTGAACTGCAGCCATAGATACTTGCTCGTTATATTTATTTGTAGCAGAAATAGATTCTGATGCTGCAGATAATCCTTCAGCAGCTCCTTGAAAATTCTTCATACTAGTTCCTAAATTTTCCATTAAACTAGAATCAATTTTAGCTTCTGCTAATAAGTTGTCTAATTTCTGAGATAATAATCCAGCTACACCTTCATTTTCTTCAAGACCATCTTTACCTAACTCTGGGTAAACCTTAGACCAATCTAAATCTTCATCTGGGGCGTCAAATGCCGATATACCGAAAACTAAAGCTTCAACAACTAAACCGATCGTTAACATTACTCCTCCAGTAATCTCAAATAACCCAAAAACATTTAAATCAAAATGTTGAATTTTAAATAATGCACCAATAATTACTACTGCCGCTCCCATTCCATAAACAAAATTCATTCCTTTTTTATACTTTGCTGATTGTGCCATGTGTTTTTTTATATTATTTGTTAGTTATTTATTTATATCTCCTATATAGTCTTGTACTGTTCTAAACCCGATAAAACTTCTTGCCGTATCTGCATATTCGAAATCTCTGGTACCTACCTCTAGATAGTATGCCACATCTTTCCAAGAACCACCACGAACAATTTTCTTTTTATTATTTCTATCTTCTACATTGGGATTCATAGTAGAACCCATGTAGTAAGAAGATAAATTATATGCTGAGCTAGTCCATTCTGAAACATTACCGGCCATATTATATAAACCGTAGTCATTTGCATTGTATGATTTTGCTTCAACAGTATACAAAGCGCCGTCTACTGCATAGTCTCCTCTGACTGGCTTAAAGTTCGCCAAGAAACAACCTCTGTCACTAACAGCGCTTGGGCCTCCCCAAGGATACTTTGAAAACATTAAACCCCCTCGAGCCGCATATTCCCATTCTGCTTCTGTAGGTAATCTGAAAACTGGAACAGTTGTAGGATTTCTCTTTCCTCTTAAGTAATCATTTTTCTTTTTTGTTCGCCAATTACAAAATGCATTTGCCTGATCCCAAGTAACACCAACTACTGGATAATCTCCATAAGCTTGATGATGAAAGTAATCTTGATGCATTGGGTCGTTGTATGAATAATTAAAGTCTTTTATCCAAACAGTTGTATCTGGGTAAACTAGATATGAAGTGTCTTTTACGTAGTTTTTTCTTGCTTCTTTATTTCTTGCAGCAGAAGAAGCATCTAACTGAATATATCTATATCTTAAAAACTTTTTATTAAAAGTCCTTATGCCTCCTGCAGCATCTTCTTTGCTAACAAAAAGGGTATCCATTACCTCTACATAATCTACATCTGGATATTCTGCTTTATCCCAAGATAAATCGACAGACCAATCTAAGGGTCTAATATAATTTTCATCTAATTCGTAATAATTTTCAGTCATGTATTTTTGATAAGCAGACTGACCTGTAGTATCTGAATCTGCATAAGCATATTCTTGTATGCCTGTTTTTACAGAACCTGTTGGATCTACTTCTGGCTGAATTTCATATGCTTTCTGAGCTAATTTAGTTCTCGTGACAGAATCTCGAACCCAAGTAACAAATTCTTTATATTCATTATTTGTGATTTCTGTCTCATCCATATAATATGGCCTAACAGTAACTGTTCTTGATGGTGTGTTAAGACTTCCTATAACATCCTCATCTTGTTTTCCCATGGTGAAAGAACCTCCAGGAATTAAAGTCATCCCATAAGGCTTCTCTGAAAACCATTTTTTCTTCGCCTTTATACCTACTAATTCTCCTCTATCATTAGATTTACAACCGTAAAAAACCGCGATTAAGAGTACAAATATTGCTACTTTGTTCATATATAAAATATCTTTACTGAAAAGTTCGTAAACCTATTATTTTTTTTGTTAAAAAACAATCTTAGAATGGTTTTTAACTTAATTTTTTTTTTCTCCTTTGAATTATATCAATTTCCTCATTGCTTTAAACCACTTTTGTGGAATAATTTCGTTTGTTGCATCAATATAATCTTGGTGCGTACATGGTATTAACGCATGCCTTTTATATTTATTATCTGATAAAATATTTATCTCGATCCACCATCTTCCAGTTTTATGACTTTTATAAAATGTTAAAGGATCATCATCTTCTAGTAAAACGGTAAATTTTTGATAGTCCTCTTTAACTGTAAATGGGTAATCTTTTACCCTGTAATTAACCCCCTCAATAAAATACCATATCATTTGCGCAATTAAATGTGCTGTTTGATAATTATTGTCATACTTGGAATTATACTCGTAAATTCCAAAAGATGAAACCTTATCACTGATACCAGCATATCTAGAAATCGCACATATTTCATCACCATAAAAACCGTTTGGAGATGCATTATTATTTGCCGGAGCTTCGCTTTGCCTAACAGCACCAATATCAATAGAAACAATATCTGCATTTCTAAAAGCTGGCTCAATAATCTCTAAATCTTTAGCCTCCCCTAATCTATAAGCATCAAAAAATAAATTATTTAATAATTCTATTTCCTCTTGAGAATTAAAAAATGTTTGATACCCTACGTTACAATAGTTAAATAAATTATTAGGCTCTTGCATAATAATTTTACTAAGATAAGACTGTGAAGTTAATTCGTCCTCTAAATTTCCAAAATCAAACCGACTATCTACTGCTGTAATGTTAACAGTTTGCTCAAGCGAATCGTAAGCTCTATAATTTACATAGGTAATGTCCTGACCTCCACCAATAATAACTGGAATAATATTTTTCTTTAATAAAGATGTAATTATTTCTGAAACAGCAAAATAAGTGTCAGAAACAGAATCTCCTTTTAATATATTTCCTAAATCGGCAATATTAGTATGCCAATTTCCTGGCAATAATTGATATAATTTTTCTCTAATAAGACCTAAGTTTTCTCCACAACCAAAATTATCTTCAGAATTCCTGTCTTCTTGAACACCAAAAATAGCAATTTGAATATTTTCTAAATCTGGAAAATCGTCTTTTTGAGAATAAATTTGAATTTTTTTTCCTAGCGTTTGGTTCGATTGCGACACTAAATGTGCCACTATTGATTCTTTCACAGGGGATAAAAACTCTGGGTTCATTAATTTGTATAAATAGAAGTATGCAAGATAGTGACTAATTATTTCTTTTTTGTTGCTTTTTTCTTTGTAGTTTTCTTTTTTGTTGCTTTTTTCTTTGGCGCTTTTGCTTCTACCATTTTAATCGCATCTTCTTTAGATAGCTTTTCAATTTTAGTAGTTTTAGGGAGCTCTATTTTAATTTTTCCTTTTAAAACATTAAATCTACCCCATCTTGCTTTTTCAACACGGATACCAACATCTTCCCAGTTATGAATTACTTTATCTATTTCTTTCTGTTTTTTGACTTCAATTAGCTCCGTAATATCTTCAATCGATAGATTATCGAAATCATATTTTTTACTTACGTTGATAAAAATAGAATTCCATTTTATAAAAGGCCCAAAACGGCCAACACCTTTCTGTACTGGTAATTCTTCATAATGAGCAACTGGAGCATCTGCTTTTTGCTTCGCAATAATTAATTCTTCTGCCCTTGGAAGGTCAACACCCATAGGATTCTCTCCTTTTTCTAGAGAAACAAACATCGCTCCAAAACGGATATAAGGGCCAAAGCGGCCATTTGAAACAACTACTTCTTCGCCTTGATAAACACCAATTGTCTTTGGTAATAAAAATAATTCTAACGCTTCATCTAAGGAAATAGTTCCTAGATTTTGCTCTTTGTTTAAACTAGCAAATGATTTTTCTTCATCTTCCGGAGCACCGATTTGTGCAATTGGACCAAATTTACCTAAACGAACTAAAACAGTTTTTCCAGAAACAGGATGTTTCCCTAAAATACGTTCACCACTCTCTCTTTCTGCATTTTCTTTAACATCTTCAACAGTTTCATGAAAATCGTTATAGAAACCTTTAATCATCTCTGTCCAGTTTTCATCGCCTTCAGAAATATCATCAAAAGAAGATTCCACTTTCGCAGTAAAACCAAAATCAAGAATATTAGAGAAATTTGCTACTAAAAAGTCATTGACAATATTACCGATATCAGTTGGAATCAATTTATTTTTATCAGATCCTGTTCTTTCTGATAGAGTTTGATCATTTACTAATCCCGAAGCTAAAACTAACTGTTCGTAATTTCTTTCATAACCTTCATTTTGACCTTTTTCTACATAACCTCTTCTTTGAACTGTAGAGATTGTTGGTGCATATGTTGATGGACGCCCAATTCCTAATTCCTCTAATTGTTTTACTAGAGAAGCTTCTGTAAAGCGGTACGGAGGGCTTGTATATCGTTGAGTTGCATTAATAAAAGTATACTCTAGCTTATCGTTAATCTTTAAATTTGGGAGCATACCCGCTTGCTCTTCCTCTTCATTATCATTTCCCTCTAGGTATACTTTTAAAAAACCTTCGAACTTAATCATTTCACCATTTGCCGTGAAAATTTTTTCATTTACAGAGTTTTCAATTTTTACATTTGTACGCTCTAACTGAGCATCACTCATCTGAGAGGCTAAAGTTCTTTTCCAAATTAAATCATACAATCTATTTTGATCGTACTCAGTATCAATGGTATGCATTTTCATATTTGTAGGTCGAATCGCTTCGTGAGCTTCTTGAGCGCCTTTTACTTTCGACTTAAAAACACGTTGTTTGCTGAATTCTTTTCCATAATAATTGGTAATTTCTTCCTCTGCTGCATTTCTTGCATCAACAGATAAGTTTACACTATCCGTTCTCATATAGGTAATTAAACCTGCTTCATATAAGCGCTGTGCAACTTGCATTGTTTTAGCAACAGGAAAACCTAATTTCCTTGATGCTTCTTGCTGCAAGGTTGAGGTTGTAAAAGGGGCTGCTGGAGATTTTTTTGCAGGTTTTTTTGTTAAATCTGCTATAGAAAAATCAGCTTTTAAGCATGAGTTTAGAAAATCTTTTGCCGTTTGTTTAGAATCAAAATTCTTTGGTATTATTGCTTTAAATTTTTTACCTTCTAAATTAGAAAATTCTGCAACTACCTTATAATGAGTTTCTGCTTTAAATTCTTGTATACTTCTTTCTCTTTCAACAATTAATCGAACAGCTACAGATTGAACTCTTCCTGCAGACAGACCTCCTTTAACTTTACGCCATAAAACTGGAGATAATTCATATCCAACTAAACGATCTAATACTCGACGCGCTTGTTGCGCATTAACCATATTATAATCTATGTCTCTTGGATTTTCTACCGCTTTTAAAATTGCATTCTTAGTGATTTCATGAAAAACAATACGTTTTGTATTCTCTTCTTTTAAATCTAATTGCTCTTTTAAGTGCCATGCGATTGCCTCTCCTTCTCTATCTTCATCACTAGCCAACCAAACGGTTTCTGCTTTTTTGGAGAGTGCCTTTAATTTTTTTACAATTGCTTTTTTATCGTCAGAAACAATATATTTTGGGCTAAAATCTCCGTTAACATCAATTCCTAATTCTTTCGATGGTAAATCTGCTATATGACCATAACTAGACTCTACCTGAAAATCTTTCCCAAGAAATTTCTCTATCGTTTTTGCCTTTGCTGGTGACTCTACAATTACTAAATTCTTTGCCATATATCTTTCTTTTTCCTAATTATCGAAATCAAAATCACGATATTTTTGATTGCAAAAGTATGTAGTTTTTTTTTATAATTTTTTTTTCAAGGAGTTTTTACTCAATATTTAACATAAATATGGTTGTATTTTTCTGCCAATATGTCATAAAATTTAGTTTTTGGTTGTATCTTTGTTCACCATTAGAATGAAAATTGATACATGGAGTTAGAAGAAAAAATCATCGACGAAAGAATTCAAGGCAAGGCCCTTGTTACTAAAAATAAGAAAGAAAATACTAAGAAATTATTCATAGAAAGCTTCGGCTGTCAAATGAATATGAATGATAGTGAAATTGTTGCAGCTATATTAGATAAGGAGGGTTACAATACAACTCAAATTTTAGAAGAAGCAGATTTAGTCCTAGTAAATACCTGTTCAATTAGAGAAAAAGCAGAAACAACAGTTAGAAAACGTTTACAAAAATATAATGCTGTAAAAAAGGTAAATTCGAAAATGAAAGTAGGCGTTTTGGGCTGCATGGCAGAACGTCTTAAAGAAAAGTTTTTAGAAGAAGAAAAAATTGTTGATTTAGTTGTGGGTCCAGATGCATATAGAGATCTACCAAACTTATTACAGGAAGTAGAGTCTGGAAGAGATGCTGTAAACGTAATCCTCTCTAAAGATGAAACTTATGGAGATGTTTCTCCTGTTCGTTTAAACTCTAACGGGGTAACTGCTTTTGTTTCTATAACCCGAGGGTGTGATAATATGTGTACGTTTTGTGTTGTTCCTTTTACTCGTGGACGAGAAAGAAGTCGAGATCCAAAAAGCATTTTAGAAGAAATTCAATCTATGGTTGATAAAAACTTTAAAGAGATTACTCTTTTAGGACAAAATGTTGATAGCTTTTTATGGTTTGGTGGAGGTTTAAAAAAAGATTTCAAAAAAGCATCAGAAATAGCCCAAGCAACAGCAGTAGGATTTTCTGAATTATTAGATATCTGTGCTACAAAATTTCCAAAAACTCGTTTTCGCTTTTCAACTTCGAACCCCCAAGACATGAGTCTAGATGTTATTCACACTATGGCAAAACATAAAAATATTTGTAAGTATCTTCATTTACCTGTTCAAAGTGGAAGTAATACAATGTTAAAAGCTATGAATAGACAGCATACGCGAGAAGAGTACATGGAATTAGTTGACAATATTTATAAAATTGTTCCAGAAATGTCTCTGTCTCAAGATATGATTATTGGTTTTTGTGGAGAGTCTGAACAAGATCATAAAGATACGCTTGACTTAATGGAGTATGTAAAGTATGATTTCGGATTTATGTTTACCTATTCTGAAAGACCAGGGACCTTAGCGGGTAAAAAAATGGCTGATGATGTTCCTCAGGCTGTAAAAAAACGTCGTCTCCAAGAAGTAATCGATCTACAGCAAGGGCACGCATTATATAGAACTCAACAACATTTAGGGAAAATAGAAGAAGTTTTAATTGAAGGAACGTCTAAAAAAAATCCAAATGAATGGAAGGGAAGAAATACACAAAATACAGTCATCGTTTTTGAAAAAGGAAACTATAAATTAGGTGACTTTGTAAATGTAAAAGTAGAAAATTGTACTTCTGCAACTCTAAGAGGTCATGCAGTTGGGTACTCTGATAATAATTAAAAAATGGAAAATTTACAAACAACTAAACAGCGTTTTGGCATTATTGGAAATGATGTACAACTAAACCGTGCATTAGAAAAAGCGATAAGAGTTGCCCCTACAGATATCTCTGTTTTAGTTACTGGGGAAAGTGGTGTTGGTAAGGAAAGTATTCCTAAAATAATCCATTCTTTGTCACACAGGAAACATTCAAAATATATAGCAGTAAACTGTGGAGCAATACCTGAAGGAACTATTGATAGTGAGCTTTTTGGACACGAAAAAGGCGCATTTACAGGGGCAACCTCAACAAGGAAAGGGTATTTTGAAGTTACTGATGGGGGAACAATCTTTTTAGATGAGGTTGGGGAATTGCCCTTAACCACCCAAGTTCGGTTATTGCGTGTATTAGAAAATGGCGAATTTATAAAAGTTGGATCATCTGAAGTACAAAAAACAAATGTTAGAATTGTCGCTGCAACAAATCTCAATATGCAAGAGGCTATTGCAAAAGGAAAATTTAGAGAGGATTTATTTTATAGGCTAAGCACAATAGAAATCCCTTTACCTCCTCTTCGCGATCGAAACGGAGATATTCATTTGCTATTTCGAAAATTTGCATCAGATTTTGCTCAAAAATACCGAATGCCAACTGTTCGTTTAGATGAAAATGCCACAAAATTGTTAATTAATTACAGGTTTCCTGGTAACATCCGTCAATTAAGAAATATTGCAGAGCAAATATCTGTTATAGAAGAAGATAGACTAATCACTGCACCACAAATTATTCATTATCTACCAAACTACAATAATAACTTGCCTGCAGTAATTAACAAAAGTTCTAAAAATGATTTCTCTTCTGAAAGGGATATCATGTATAAAGTCTTATTTGATCTAAGAAGTGATATCAATGATTTAAAAAAGTTGACATTAGATTTAATGAAAACGGGTGATATTAATAAAGTTGAAGAAAAAAATCATCACCTAATAGAAAAGATATACGCTAATCAGGAAATAGACAATCATGATATAGAGGTTTTAAAAATACCGCAAAATGCCTCTCCAGAAAAAGATTATGATTTTATTGAAGCCATTGAAGAAGATGAATCTTTATCTTTACAAGACAAAGAAGTCGAAATGATTAAAAAATCGTTAGAAAAAAATAGTAATAAACGGAAATTAGCCGCCAAAGAACTAGGCATTTCTGAGCGTACTTTGTATAGAAAAATTAAACAATATGATTTATAAGTAATGAAGAAGATATTTTATATAACATTTTTTGGATTTATTTTTTTAATAATGTCTGCTTGCGGAGCATATTCATTTACTGGTGCAACAACAAATGCAGATACTTTACAGGTTAATTTTTTTCGAAATCAAGCCTCTTTAGTAGAACCAACATTGAGTCAAAGATTCACACCGGAATTACAAGATTTATTTTTACGACAAACAAATTTAACATTGGTCAATAATCCAAATGCAGATTTGCGATTAGAGGGTGAAATAACAGGTTACAGGATAAATCCGATGAGTGCAACAGCACAACAAACAGCTGCTCAAAATAGATTAACAGTTGCTGTAAATGTTAGATTTTATAATAATTTAGACGAAAAAAAGGATTTTGAAAAAAGTTTCTCGTTTTATTCTGATTTCAGTGCTAATGAGCAATTAGTTGGAGGTGTATTAGAAAGTGCTTTAGATGAAATTTTAGAACGTATTCTTCAAGATATATTTAACGCAGCACTAGGGGATTGGTAAAAGAAAATTTCATATCTATTTTAAAAAATCCTGAATTATCAAATCAGGAACAAACGAATGAATTAAAAACTTTGATTGAAAGTTATCCTTATTTTCAATCCGCGAGAAGTTTGTTCTTAAAAGGATTAAAAAATCAAGATAGTTTTAAATATAATAACGAGTTAAAAGTTACGGCTGCATATACTTCAGATAGAACCGTTTTATTTGATTTTATAACTTCACCGTCTTTCAACTTTGTGAAAAATTCTATAAGTCACGAATTAGAGAAAGCTATTTTAATTAACCCCGTAATAGATTCTTTGGAGAAAAAACTAGCTAAAGAATTGCCTGAAAACAATTTGAATATCGGTAAGCCTCTATCTTTTTCGAATTCAGAAAAACGTTCTTTTAGCGAATGGCTAAAATTATCTTCTGTAAAATCAATTATAAGAGAGCCAAGTGTGAGAGATAAAATGATTTCTAAAAGCTCAATTATTGATCAATTTATAGAAAAAAAACCAAAATTAAAACCTGTAATAAAAAGTGATAATATTATAGTTTCTGATTTAAAAAATGAGTCTACAAACTCTTTAATGACCGAAACTCTGGCTAAAGTTTATTTAGAACAAAAAAAATATGAAAATGCAATACAAGCTTATAAAATTTTAAGTTTGAAATATCCAGAAAAAAGTGGTTTCTTTGCAGACCAAATTAAAAGAATTCAAACATTACAAAAAAATAAATCATGAGTTATAACTTGTTTTTAGGTATCATATTATTGGTAGCCGTGATATTAATTTTAATAGTTATGGTACAGAATCCCAAAGGAGGGGGCTTATCTTCTTCGTTCGGAGGAGGAGGAGCACAATCTGTTGGAGGGGTTCAGAACACAAATAACTTTTTGGACAGAACAACTTGGACATTGGCAATTTCGATGTTTGCTTTAATTCTTTTATCAAACTTCTCTATTGATAGGGGCGTTGACAAAGGATTTAAGTTAGAAAACACTTTGGATGGTATAGAGTCTTCAGCTCCTGTAACATTACCTCCAAACACAACAACAGATATTGAGTAATAATTTTTTATAATAATAAAAAAAATGCCAACGTAAATGACACGTTGGCATTTTTTTTATATTATATTTAAATCACAAAAGTAGATTTAGTAATCTTGTCAGTTTTATGCCCTTGGCATAATTTCTGCCTAATATTAATTATAAAATAAAAATAAAAAAAATGGGATTAAATATTAAACCTCTAGCAGACAGAGTTCTTGTAGAACCTGCACCTGCAGAAACAAAAACAGCTTCCGGATTAATCATCCCAGATAACGCGAAAGAAAAACCCCAAAAAGGAACAGTTGTTGCCGTTGGAAACGGGAAAGTTGATGAGCCTCTAACAGTAAAAATTGGGGACACTGTATTATATGGTAAATATGGTGGAACGGAATTGAAATTAGAAGGAAAAGATTATTTAATGATGCGTGAAAGCGACATTTTAGCAATAATATAATACTTAAGAAAATGGCAAAAGATATAAAATTTGATATAGAGGCTAGAGACGGTTTAAAACGTGGTGTTGACGCCCTAGCAAATGCAGTAAAAGTAACCTTAGGTCCTAAGGGTCGAAATGTAATTATTTCTAAAGCTTTTGGAGCGCCTACTGTAACTAAAGATGGAGTTTCTGTAGCAAAAGAAATTGAATTAGAAAACGAGCTTGAAAATATGGGAGCTCAAATGGTAAAAGAAGTTGCCTCTAAAACTAACGATTTAGCTGGAGATGGAACAACAACTGCAACCGTTTTAGCGCAAGCAATCGTAAAAGAAGGTTTGAAAAATGTTGCTGCTGGTGCTAATCCTATGGATTTAAAACGCGGAATAGATAAAGCCGTTACAGCAATTGTTGCTGATTTAGAAAAACAAGCACAAAAAGTTGGAAACTCATCAGAAAAAATAAAACAAGTTGCTGCAATCTCTGCAAATAATGATAATACTATTGGTGATCTAATATCAAAAGCCTTCACTAAAGTCGGTAAAGAAGGTGTTATAACCGTAGAAGAGGCTAAGGGTATGGAAACATATGTAGATGTTGTTGAAGGTATGCAGTTCGATAGAGGTTATTTATCACCTTATTTTGTAACTGATGCTGACAAGATGATTGCAGATTTAGAAAATCCTTATATCTTATTGTTTGATAAAAAGATTTCTAACCTACAAGAAATTCTTCCAATTCTAGAGCCAGTTTCACAATCTAGCAGACCTTTATTAATCATCGCTGAAGATGTAGATGGTCAAGCATTAGCTACCTTAGTAGTTAATAAGTTACGTGGAGGTTTAAAAATTGCTGCTGTAAAAGCACCTGGTTTTGGTGACAGAAGAAAAGCAATGCTAGAGGATATCGCTATCTTAACTGGAGGTACAGTAATCTCTGAAGAAAGAGGTTTTTCCTTAGAAAATGCAACTTTAGATTTATTAGGAACTGCAGAAACAATAACTATTGATAAAGACAATACTACTATTGTAAACGGTTCTGGTGACGCTACACAGATTAAGGCTAGGGTAAATCAAATTAAAGCACAAATTGAAACGACAACTTCAGATTACGATAAAGAAAAATTACAAGAACGATTAGCTAAGTTAGCAGGTGGAGTAGCTGTTTTATATGTTGGTGCTGCCTCTGAAGTGGAAATGAAAGAAAAGAAAGACCGAGTAGATGATGCTTTACATGCTACAAGAGCAGCTGTTGAGGAAGGTATTGTCGCAGGTGGTGGAGTTGCTTTGGTAAGAGCTAAAAAAGTTCTAGAAAAAATAACTACAGAAAATTTAGATCAAACAACAGGTGTACAAATTGTTAATAAAGCAATTGAATCGCCTTTAAGAACTATTGTAGAAAATGCCGGTGGTGAAGGTTCTGTCGTAATCAACAAGGTCTTAGAAGGTAAGAAGTATTTTGGATACGATGCAAAAGCAGACCAATACGTAGACATGCTAAAGGCTGGGATTATCGATCCTAAAAAAGTAACGCGTGTAGCATTAGAAAATGCTGCATCTGTAGCGGGTATGATCTTAACGACAGAGTGTGCTTTAATTGATATTAAAGAAGATTCTCCTGCGGGTGGAATGCCTCCAATGGGGGGTGGTGGAATGCCAGGAATGATGTAAGATTATTGATTTAATAATATATTTAGTAAAAATCCGTTAGAAATTCTAACGGATTTTTTTATTAACTTTTATAAAAGAATTTTACCAAGGTTTTTTTATCTTTAACATCATCAGTATTAATTAAACTCATTTTAAAAAACGATAGATCAAATATTATTATGAATACAAATATTGTAACTACAACATGGAAAGAGAACATGCTATTTGAATCTGATAATCCAGGGGGACACAATCTTTTAATTGATACGTCTGAAGAGAATGGAGGTGAAGACGCAGGCTATAGACCTAAAGCACTAATGCTTTCTTCTTTAGCAGGTTGCTCAGGACTGGATGTTGTGTCTCTTTTAGAGAAGATGAGAGCATCTATAGATGATTTTAAGATTATTGTTACTGGTGAATTAACTGAAGAACATCCTAAGTTTTATAACAAAATTTTAGTTGAATATCACTTTTATGGGAAAGAACTAGATGGAGAGAAGATAAATAAGGCTGTTAACTTATCTGTAGAAAAGTATTGTGGGGTTATGGAAATGTTTAGACAATTTGCAATTATAGATATAAAGATTCATTTACATTAATAGATTAAACCTAAGATTCAATATAAACAATTATGCGTTGGTATTTAAAGGAAAAAGATGAGCAAGATCAAATTGAAAAGCTTGCAAATGATTTATCTGTAGAGAATACAATTGCTAAAATTTTATTCAACCGAAATATAACTACTTACAATAAAGCTAAAAAGTTCTTTCGTCCAAGTTTAGAAGATTTACATGATCCTTTTTTAATGAAGGATATGCACTTGGCTGTTAAACGAATTGAATCTGCAATTATAAACAATGAAAATATTTTAGTTTTTGGCGATTATGATGTTGATGGTACAACTGCTGTTTCTTTAGTTTCTTCATATTTAAAATCAATTTATACAAACGTTTCTACATATATTCCTGACAGATATGAGGAAGGTTATGGCGTTTCTTATAAAGGAATTGAGTTTGCTGATGATAATAATTTTTCATTAATTATTGCTTTAGATTGTGGAACAAAAGCCATTGAAAAAGTAGCATATGCAAAACAAAGAAATATTGACTTTATTATTTGTGATCATCATAAACCAGGAATAGAAATCCCAAGAGCTATTGCTGTTTTAAATCCAAAAAGAGAAGACTGTAGCTATCCTTTTGATGAACTTTGTGGGTGTGGAGTGGGTTTTAAATTAATTCAGGCTTTAGGTAAAAGCAGAAAACAAACAATTAATGATTTAGTACCCTATTTAGATTTAGTTGCTACTGCAATTGCCGCAGATATTGTGCCAATGAATGGTGAAAATAGAACGCTAGCTTATTTTGGCCTAGAAGTAATTAATTCTAATCCTAGAAACGGAATAAAAGCTATTATTCAGCAAGTAAAAAAACAAAGACTAACTATTACTGATGTTGTTTTTATAATTGCACCAAGAATTAACGCAGCTGGTAGAATAAAACATGGAAATTATGCTGTTGAATTATTAACTGAGATGGATCTTGAATCTGCTAATAAATTCGCGGCGGCTATTGAAATATTTAATACTGACAGAAAGGAATTAGATAAAAAAATAACTAATGAAGCATTAATTCAAATTATTGACAATAAAGAAGAAAAACAATTCACATCTGTTGTCTTCAAAGAAAATTGGCATAAAGGAGTTATTGGAATTGTTGCTTCTAGACTAATCGAGACTTATTACAGACCAACTCTAGTCTTTACAAAAAGTGGTGATAAACTAGCTGCTTCTGCCCGCTCCGTAAAAGGTTTTGATATTTATAATGCATTAGATAAATGTGAAGAATTTATAGAACAATTTGGAGGGCACAAATATGCTGCTGGGCTGACCTTATTACCCGAAAACTACGAGAATTTTAAAAATAAATTTGAAAATATTGTTGAAACTACAATATCTAGAGACTTATTAACTCCAGAAATTATGATTGATGCAGAAATTGATTTATCTGAAATTACGCCAAAATTTTATAGGATTATTGAGCAAATGGGGCCTTTTGGACCTCAAAATAGTAAACCTACTTTTAAAACTAGTTCGGTCAGAGATAATGGATATGGTAAACAAGTTGGGGCTGATAAAACTCACTTAAAATTAAACCTCATTTCTGGGACTGATAAAAAAACATACAATGCAATAGGTTTTAACTTAGGAAATAAGATAAGTACAATTCAAAATGATTTTGATATTGTTTATGCATTGGATGAAAATGAATGGAATGGTGTTAAGTCTATTCAACTACTAATTAAAGATCTTCAGTAAAAAACCTCAAAATAAATTATTTTGAGGTTTTTTACTGAAGTATTAAAGCAAATTTAATCTGCTAATATTACTGCTTTATTGTCATTGAATTCAAGGGTTCCTGAACTAATTGATAAAGTTAAAACTTTATTATCATCTTGGTGAACCTCTAATTTACTATTTAAGTCGTCTAACTCTATATGTTCTTGAGAATGTAGATGAATCTTAATAGTTCCCTCTTTTAAGACAGAAACAACTGGTGCGTGATTATTAAGCATTTGAAACTCTCCATTAATACCAGGAACAAATATAGAATCAACCTCTGATGAAAATAAAATAGCCTCTGGTGATACAATTTCTAAAAACATAATTTACAAGTTTTTAAGCTTCTGCTAACATTTTTTCTCCTGAATCAATTGCATCTTGAATTGATCCTCTTAAGTTAAATGCAGCTTCAGGATATTTGTCTAGTTCTCCATCCATAATCATATTAAACCCTTTAATGGTGTCTTTGATATCTACTAAGACACCTGGGATACCCGTAAATTGTTCTGCTACGTGAAAAGGCTGAGATAAGAAACGCTGAACACGTCTAGCTCTGTGAACTACTAATTTATCTTCTTCAGATAACTCTTCCATTCCTAAAATAGCAATAATATCTTGTAACTCTTTGTAACGTTGTAATAACTCTTTTACAGCTGTTGCTGTATTATAGTGTTCATCTCCTAAAACATCAGCAGATAAAATTCTTGAAGTAGAATCTAATGGATCTACCGCAGGATAAATACCTAATTCTGCAATTTTACGAGATAATACTGTCGTTGCATCTAAATGCGCAAATGTTGTTGCTGGCGCTGGATCAGTTAAATCATCTGCTGGCACATATACTGCCTGAACTGATGTAATAGATCCTTTTTTAGTTGATGTAATACGTTCTTGCATTGCTCCCATCTCTGTAGCTAATGTTGGTTGATAACCAACAGCAGAAGGCATACGGCCTAATAGTGCAGAAACTTCTGATCCTGCTTGAGTAAAACGGAAGATATTATCTACGAAGAAAAGCACATCCTTCCCTTGCGATTCACCTGCTCCATCTCTAAAATATTCTGCTATTGTTAAACCAGATAGTGCAACACGAGCACGTGCTCCAGGTGGTTCATTCATTTGTCCAAAAACAAAAGTTGCTTTTGACTCTTTCATTCCTTCTTTGTCTACCTTAGATAAATCCCATCCTCCTTCTTCCATAGAATGCATAAAATCATCACCATATTTGATAATTCCTGATTCTAACATCTCTCTTAATAAGTCATTCCCTTCACGTGTTCTCTCACCTACTCCAGCAAAAACTGATAAACCACCATGTCCTTTGGCGATATTATTAATTAACTCTTGAATTAGCACTGTTTTTCCAACACCTGCTCCTCCAAATAATCCAATCTTACCTCCTTTTGCATAAGGTTCAATTAAATCGATCACTTTTATACCTGTAAAAAGAACTTCAGTAGAAACTGATAGGTCTTCAAATTTTGGTGCAGATCTGTGAATAGATAAACCGTCTTTTCCTGCTTTAGGTAAATCTCCTAAACCATCAATTGCATTTCCAGTTACATTAAACAAGCGACCATAAATATCATTTCCTATAGGCATTTGAATTGGACTACCAGTGGCAGTAACTTCTTGCCCTCTTTGTAAACCATCAGTTGCATCCATAGAGATTGTACGAACAGTATCTTCCCCTATATGTTGTTGAACTTCTAAAACTAACAAAGATCCATCTGTTTTTTTAATTTCAAGTGAATCGTAAATTTTTGGTAAATCAGAATTTTCTGTATTGAACTCAACATCAATTACTGGCCCAATAATTTGAGAAATTTTTCCTATTGTTGTAGACATTATATTATCTAATTAAATTAATTAAATTTTTAAAGTTTAATAACTTTTCTTTTAGGGTGCAAATGTAATTTATTTACTTGAAATTTAAAAGAATTTTAAGCTAATAAATTTAATTTATAGGCATAAAAAAACCTCATCAAAAATGATGAGGTTTTGTATTTTTTTTTGAAGTATTGTCTTACTTATTAGTAGTTTTAATCTCTACTCTTCTGTTAAGAGTTCTTTCAGCTTTAAGCATGTTACCAGCAACAGGGCTAGTTTCACCATAACCTTTAGAATCTAAACGAGCAGCATCAATTCCTTTTTCAACAAAGTAATTTTTAACCGCCATTGCTCTTTTATCAGAGATTTTTTGGTTTACAGCTTCACTTCCAGTACTATCTGTATGTCCTTCAACAACAAAGTTAGCTTTTGGATATTTATTCATTACTGCAACAATTGCATCTAATTGATCCGTAACACCTGATTGGAAATCAGATTTACCAGTACCAAACAAAATTGTTTTAGCACTCATGTTGATAGCTTCTACAGCTTCAGCAGTAATAATAGGTAAAGGACATCCATTGTTAGAAGCAGGTCCTGCTTCGTTAGCACATTTGTCATCTTTATCTAAAACACTATCTCCATCTGTATCTGGCCAAGGACAACCTCCGTTAGCAGCTGGTCCAGCAGTAGTAGCACATTTATCATCTTTATCTAAAACGCTATCTCCATCAGAATCAGGACATCCGTTATTAGCTTTTGTTCCTTTTGCATCTACACACATGTCATCTTTATCAGCAACTCCGTCACCATCAGAATCAGGACATCCGTTCATTGCTGCAGAACCTGCAACATTTGGACAAGTATCGTCTGAATCTTTAATTCCATCGTTATCAGAATCTGGACAACCATTAAATTTTGCTAATCCAGCTTCTTCTGGACATGCATCATTTTTGTCATAGATTCCATCACCGTCTGTATCAGTTCCACCAAATCTATATACTAGACCTGCAGAAAGTTGATTCTGTTCAGCTATTTCGTCAGAAAAACCTTGTTTACGACCGTATTGGAAATTAAATCCTAGGTTCTCATTAACCCAAGAGTTAAAACCTGCACCTACATGCATCATTCCGTCTGAAGCATCTCCATAATTTACATATCCTCCACCTACAAATACATAAGGATCAAACCATTGAGAAGTTTCTCCTACTATATTGTTAATGTCATATTTTACAGTTCCACCTACAGACCAGTATAGTTCATCTACTTTTAATCTGTCACCATTTGAAATTCTTTGGATTTCAATTCTATTCATCGTTCCTGCAAACTGTAAAGTAAATCCAGATTTTACATACTTCTCTATAGATACTCTAGAGACAGAAGGTAAAAAATTCCAGTCTTCAGTATTTACTCCAAAATCAGAAAAGTCTACTACATTTACTCCAAATCCTACTGCCCAAGGATTGTTTTCATCCTGAGCGTTTACGTTACTTACTGTTACTAAAGCGAATAAAGCGACAGCAGCTATTTTTAATCTATTCATTATCAATTGTTTAAGTTAAAGTTTCTTGTTATAATCCACAAAAGTAAGTGGTTATATCCTATTTGCAAAGACAAATCTGAAAAAAGTTGCAAAAATGAAAGGAATTTGTTCTTCCTCGTACCCTTATTATTATAAGATAGGCTGCGTTTGTTTCCATAAATAAAAGCCCACCATGATAACAGCAATAATTACAAAACCTATAATTTGATTTCGGTCTAGACCGTTATTCTTATTCTCCATGAATTATTTGTTTTGGCTCTCTAATAATTTAAATAAAAAAATGAGTAATTTAAAATTAGTTATTAGAATCTGTTTTCTTTTCTCCAAATCTATAAACTAAACCTAAAGAAAGTTGGTTATGATCGGCTACTTCTTCAGAAAACCCTTTTTTACGACCAGATTGGAAATTAAATCCTAAGTTCTCGTTAACCCAAGAGTTAAAACCTACACCTACATGCATCATTCCTTCTGAAGCATCTCCATAATTTACATATCCTCCACCTACAAATACATAAGGATCAAAAAGTTGAGAAGTTTCTCCCCATATTTCTACAATATCAATATCATATTTTACAGTTCCACCCACAGACCAGTATAGTTCATCAACTTTATTTCTTACATCTCCAGTAAAAGTACCATCTGTTTCAATTCTATTCATCGTTCCTGCAAACTGTAAAGTAAATCCAGATTTTACATATTTCTCTATAGATAATCTAGACACAGAAGATAAAAAATTCCATTCAGCAGTATCATTTGCAAAATCAGAAAAGTCTACTACATTTACTCCAAATCCTACTGCCCAAGGATTGTTTTCATCCTGTGCGTTTACGTTACTTACTGTTACTAAAGCGAATAAAGCGATAGCTACGATTTTAAAATTTTTCATAGTCGTTTTTTTTCAAATATAATAAATATATAAGAACTACTCTTTTATTTATATAAAATTTAATGTAATATTCTGATTTATATCACCTTAAGCTCTTTACCTACTTTTATAAAGGCAGCGATTGCTTGATTTAAATGTTCTTTTGTGTGTGCTGCCGATAACTGCACTCTTATCCTCGCCTTTCCTTTTGGGACCACAGGAAAAAAGAAACCAATAACATAAATCCCTTCATCAAGAAGCATATTTGCCATAGTCTGGGATAATTTAGCGTCATAAAGCATTACAGGAACAATTGCCGCATCTGCACCAACTAGATCAAATCCTGCAATTCTCATTTCTGTTCTAAAATAATTTGTATTCCATTCTAATTGATCTCGCAACGAAGTATCATTAGATATCAAATCAAAAACTTTTAACGCTCCACCAACTAAAGAGGGCGCTAAAGAATTTGAAAACAAGTAAGGTCTAGACCGCTGACGTAATATTTCAATCACCTCTTTATTCCCTGTAGTATAGCCTCCCATAGCGCCACCTAGTGCTTTTCCTAGTGTTCCAGTTACAATATCTACCCTATCCATTACATTTTTAAGCTCTACAGTTCCTCTACCTGTTTTACCAATAAACCCAGTGGCGTGGCATTCATCTACCATAACTAGGGCGTCATATTTATCTGCTAAATCACAAATCTCATCTAATTTTGCGACAATTCCATCCATGGAAAACACCCCATCTGTGACAATTATTTTAAAACGATGTTGTTGTTTATTTGCTTCGATCAACTGCTCTTCCAAAGATTCCATATCATTATTATTGTAACGATATCGGGCCGCTTTACACAAACGAACGCCATCAATAATTGACGCATGATTTAAACTGTCAGATATAATCGCATCTTCTTTTGAGAGCAAAGGCTCAAAAACCCCTCCATTGGCATCAAAAGCTGCTGCATATAAAATGGTGTCTTCTGTAGTATAGAATTCTGCAATTTTCGCTTCTAGCTCTTTGTGAATGTCTTGTGCCCCACAAATAAAACGAACCGAAGACATCCCAAAACCATGAGAATCCATCGTATCCTTAGCTGCCTGAATAACTGCTGGATTATTTGATAATCCTAAATAATTATTAGAACAAAAATTAAGAACTTGCTCACCAGTTGAAATTTTAATTACCGCATCTTGAGAAGAAGTAATTATTCTTTCTGACTTATATAGGCCATCATCTTTAATGCTCTGTATTTCTTTCTTTAAAGTATCTTTAATTTTACCGTACATTTTTTTATTAATTTTAAAAAAGCAAAGTTACAAACTTTAATTTTTTAGACTATACTTCAACAATATCAATTTCATTATTTATGTAAACCAAAAGTTTTTTTACGACTTTAAAATTCATTGTTTTTAATACCTGCTCATATTTTAACAATTGCTGGTGATGATTTTTTGACGACTTACCGGTCTTGTAGTCTATAATAATAGCTTCGTTTTTAGCATTAAAAACCAGTCTGTCAGGAATTATAATTTGATTATCTATATCAACAATTTCTCTTTCATTAAAAACAGTAACATCATCTGAAAAGAAGTGAGTTAGTTTTTGGTTATTTATAACTTTAAAAATTATTTTTTTTATAGAAATTGACTCTTGAGGAGAAATCACCCCTAACTGCATATACTGTTTTACGACTTTATCTAAATCATTTTTTGTGATGACTTTAGCTAAAATTTCATGAATTAAATTACCGAAATTAATTGCTTCTCCTTGTTTAGTGTCCCAAAGTTTTGACGAACTTGGTAACATTAAGACATTATGATCCTCTAAAGAGGTCGAAATAAATTCCTGTTGAATTTCAATATCATTTTTCTTTTCTTGGATCAAACTTGATTTCTCTTTTTCACCAAAACTATATTCTAAAACCTCATCTTTCCAAAGATTTTTTTCTTTTAAATAATTGATAAAAACCCCTGCATAGAAATTAGTGTTTTCAACTCCATCTCGCTTAATATTATATTCTGTAATTATATATAATTGCTCAACAGCTCTTGTTAGCGCTACATATAATAAGTTGAAGTTATCTAATTCTAATGCTTCTCTTTGTTGATTAAAAAGCTCTAAGCCTCTATCGCTTATGAAGCCTAATGACTTGTTATAATCTACCAATAATTCATCAAATCCATTAAAAGAATTTGGTAATTCATCTAACCAAACTTTAGGCTCTACTTGCCTATAAATATCTAAATCATAAGGAACTATAACCACAGGAAATTCTAATCCTTTAGATTTATGAATCGTCATTACCTGAACAGCATTTGAGGTTTTTGGAGCAACAATACTTAATTTTTCTTTTTTTTGTTCCCAAAAATCTAAAAACTCTTGAATACTCGTTCCTTTTCTTTGCTGCTCTAATGCTATGTCTAAGAAAAACTGTACGTATGCGTCTGAGGAATCTATTAACCTAAAACTTCTGATAATTTCTTCAACTTTTTCGTAGAATGGCTTCTGATGAAATTTAGAAATATCGAAGAAAATCTCTTGTTCTCGTAATTTGACAAAAACCTCATTTGTTTCTAGGTAAATAAATTCAGTTATAAATTGGTGTTTATCTATTTGAATTCCTAGATGACTATACAAGAAGTATAAACATTCTAGAAGTATTTCCTTATCATAAGGATGCTGTATAACCTGTAGAATGTTGACTATAAAAATGACTTTATAACTATTTGAAAGCAGTAAAGTATCAGATGAAACAATATCAATACCGTTTTCTGATAAATAACTAGCCACATCAAAACCATCATTTTTTTTCCTTACTAAGACGCAAATATCACTTAAAGAGAATTGGGGGTCTAAATTCTGAATTGTCTTTAAAACTTTCTTCGGATATTTTAATTTTTCATCTTCTTTTTCATCTTCTTTTCTAAGGAATGCTAAAGAAACAAAGCCCCCTTTCTTGGAAGTTACTAGCTGGTTATTACCATCAATAAATAACTTTTTATAAACTTGGTTCTGAAGGAAATTAGAAGTATGTTGAAAAAATAGATTATTAAAATTAACTACTTCAGAATAACTTCTATAATTTGTACCTAGCTCTTTAATTTCTTTTGGAATATTAAACTGGTTTTGTGAAGTTTCTCGCGGAGTACCTAAATCAATAAACTGTTCTACTTTACCTCCTCGCCATCTATAAATTGCTTGTTTCCCATCACCTACCAATAATAAACTACTATTTTCTTGTGACAAAGCGTTATCAACTAAAGGAATTAAATTTTGCCACTGTAAAACAGAAGTATCCTGCATTTCATCAATAAAATAATGCATAAATTTCTGCCCTATCCTCTCATAAATAAATGGTGCGGGTTGATCTTTTATATTATCTGAAATTAATTGATTAAATTCTACATTTAATCGAATATTGTTATCCTCTTTAATCTTCGTTAGCTCTAAATTAATGTTATTAAGAACCGCTAAAGGTATAATGCTTTTTAAAGCTAATTTATTTAATAAAAATTGTCGGTATATATCTTTTGCTTGATTAAAATAAAGTCCAATTTGAGGAACAATACTTTCTATAGCGTCAATTGTTTCTTGGGGTGCGTTTTTTTTATAATATTTATGATTTTCGATTGCTTTTTCTATCGTTTCGCTTCTAGATAAGAAGGTGAAATTGAATCCCTTTTGTTCAATATCATTAAAAAACTTAGGAATTGTTCCGCTTGTAAAATCTTTAGTTTCTAGGCCTGCATTTGATATTAAGGAAAGACATCCTTCGCCTACTTTAAAAAACTGTTGCTCTAATTCATGCTGGTGTATATTTAATTTATTCTTTAATTCCGTAAAATTATTAATTGTCTTATCAGCAAGGCCTCTAAAATGAGCCGTGTCGTCCTCGTTTAGTAGTATTTTAGAGAATTTATTTAACTCTAGAGAAATGTCCCAAGATTTATCATCATCTGTTTTATCTAGAGAAAAATCAATTAATAACTTCGTTAGTTTTTGATCTGTCCCTATTTTAGAAATCAAAACATCTACCGCTTGGTTTAGCAAAGAAACTGCATCCATTTCTACTTCAAAATTAAGAGATAAACCTAAATCGAAAGCAAAGCTTTTAATTATTTTATGGGTAAAGCTATCAATCGTTGTGATGGAGAATGCTGAATAATTTTGTAAAATTACTTTTAAAATTTTCTTACTTCTTTCTTGAATCGTAGATTTATCAATACTTATTTCTTTGGAAATAATAGTAAAAAGATCACTCTTTTCCCCCTTAGAAAAAGCTTCTAAACTATCTAAAACTCTCGCTTTCATTTCAGCTGCTGCTTTATTCGTAAAAGTAATCGCTAGAATTTTTTGAAAATGAAAAATATCATTAGAGTTTAATAACACTTTTAGGTATTCTTTTACAAGTGTAAATGTTTTTCCACTCCCTGCAGAGGCATTATAAACTTGAAAAGTCGAAGGTTGATGCACTTTTTTTTTTTAGATACTTATTCTACGAATTTACATAAAAAAAACGCCATAAATCTTTCAATTTATAGCATAAAAAATATAACTAATATTCTATCCCAGACCAACATCTAAGCACATCATAACAATAAAGCCACCAATAAAGCCAAGTGTAGCAATATCAGTATATTTATCTCTTTGTGTTTCGGGAATAACCTCTTCTACAACAACAAAAATCATTGCTCCTGCGGCAAAAGCTAATGCATAAGGTAGGATTGGAGTAAAAAAGGATACTGCTAATGCCCCAATAACTGCGGCAACAGGTTCAACTACTGCTGATAATTGTCCGTACCAAAAACTCTTAAGCCTACTTACCCCTTGTCTTCTTAAAGGCATCGCTACCGCAAATCCTTCTGGAAAATTCTGAATTCCTATACCAATGGCAAGAGAAATTGCTGCAATAATCATTTCTGTCTGTTCTACTCCAACCAGTGTTGATGCTGCTCCAAATAAAACCCCCACTGCAAGCCCCTCTGGAATATTATGGAGTGTTATTGCTAGAACTAATAAGGTCGTTTTATGCCATTCAGTTTTAACCCCTTCCGCTTCACTTTCTTTAAAATTGATATGTAAATGGGGCAAAATTTTATCCATTCCAAATAAGGCCAAAGCACCTAAAGCAAATCCAATCGCAGAGGGTAAAACTTTCATAAACCCTTCCCCAGGACTATTTTCAATTGCCGGTGCTAGTAAGCTCCAAAAACTAGCCGCTACCATAACACCTCCTGTAAAGCCAAGCATTCCATCTAAAACGGCTCTATTCATTTTCTTAAAAAAGAAAACTAGTGAAGCCCCTAAGGCTGTTAATGCCCAGGTGAAAAGAGAAGCGTATAATGCTGCTAAAATTGGATGCTCTTTTGCAAAAACAACTATTTGATCGAATGTACTCATGTTTATTTAATATATAAATTATTAGCTATTTTACTTGATATTGATAGCTCTACATTATCGATCTCAATAAGCATAGAACCGTCAAAAGATTCTTTTTCTAAAACTCTAATCTTACTCCCTAAAGCAATTTTTTGTTTATCTAAAAATTGTAAAAAACTTGATGAAGAATCATTAACACCGATACAAATACCTTTTCCATTAACAGATAAAGTTGATAATAGTCTTTTTTCAATTAAATGATATTTACCATTTTTGTCTGGAATTGGATCTCCATGTGGATCTTGCTTTGGAAACCCTAAAAAAGCATCCAATTCATCAATAAGTTTAGGAGATTTTATATGCTCTAACTGCTCAGCTACTTCATGAACTTCATCCCATGAAAAATTCAGCTTATCAACTAAAAAGAACTCCCATAACCTGTGTTTTCTGACAATATTAGCGGCAGTTTTCTTTCCAAAATCAGTGATTTTAACCCCTTGATATTTTTTATAAATAATTAATTTTTTTTCAGATAGTTTTTTAATCATATCTGTTACGGAAGAGGCCTTAGTTTCCATTTTTTCTGCAATTGCATTCGTACTAATTTCTTTGACAGAATTTAGCTCTAAATGATAAATTGCTTTTAAGTAGTTTTCTTCAGATAATGTGAGCATTACTTTAATTTTTATATTGCAAATATAATAAATTTATATCCCTAAAAATAATAATTTAGTCTTGGCTAAATTACTTGCCTATAGAAAAAGGTTTTATTGATTAAAGTAGTTTATTAAATTACTGCCAAATTCTTGGAACGAGAGATCTATTAGAGAAACTATAAACGATACCTAATGTAAAATATACATTTTCTGCTGTAGCGTATCTGTCTTCCTTAGCTCTTGCCATTAACTGTAGATTAAATCCTAATTTTTGGGTAATCCAAATTGTGTTTCCAATTCCAAAATTTAATGTTGAGACTGATTTTTCTGAACTTATATAGCCTGCTCCTATTAAAAAGTAAGGAACTACCTTTTCACTTGAATTCTTAAAATTGTATCTCAAAGCTGCATCAAAAGTTGTGTATTTTAATTCACTATTAAAAGAATTAGCGAAACCAGCGTCTAAAATAAATCGTGAAGAAAGGTGTCTAGAAACATTAATTCTAGGGAATTCATTAAATATTTTTGAAGCAGCAGCACTGGATTCAGCCGCGTTGAAAGTATAATCTGAAACACCTATACTAGCACCTATAGTCCATTTACTATCTTGATCTTGCGAGAAAGATGATAAAGAAAAAAGGAAAAGAAAAAAAGAGAAAAACAATTTCATTGGATTCATTTTTAAAAATTTAAAATTTACTGGGAACAAATATATTGTATTAGAAGATAAAAAAAGATTTGAAAATGGTTTTTTATAATTATAGCACTTACATTTGCGTAAAATTTAGTTAGTTGAGTAAGCAGAACATTGTTAATCAATACCAAAAATCTGGGAATGTTTCACAGATAATTAAGTCGCTTCAACAAGAAAAAAACCATCTTCAAATAAAGAATTTGGTCGGTTCCTCATTGTCTTTTGTTATTTCTGAAACTTTTAAAAAAGCCGATAAACCATATCTTTTAATCTTTAGTGACAAAGAAGAAGCTGCTTATTATTTAAATGATTTAGAACAGCTTTTAGGAGATAAAAATGTACTTTTCTATCCAGGGTCCTACAGAAGACCTTATCAAATCGAGGAAACAGATAATGCAAATGTATTATTACGTTCAGAGGTTTTAAATAGAATTAATTCTCGTAAAAAACCAGCAGTAATTGTCACATACCCTACAGCGTTATTTGAGAAAGTAGTTACTAAAAAGGAATTAGAAAAAAATACATTAAAAATTACTGTTGGGGAAAAATTATCATTAGAATTTGTAAATGAAATCTTATTTGAATATAAATTTAAACGAGTAGATTTCGTAACAGAACCTGGTGATTTTTCTGTAAGAGGAGGGATTATAGATGTCTTTTCATATTCAAATGATCAGCCATATAGGGTAGAGTTTTTTGGCAATGAAATTGATAGCATTCGATCTTTTGATGTAGAAACCCAATTATCAAATGAAAAATTGAATAAAATTTCTATAATTCCTAATATAGAAAACAAAATGCTTCAAGAAAATCGTGAAAGCTTTTTAAAATATATCTCTTCCAAAACAGTGATTTTTATAAAAAACATTGATTTACTTACAGGGAGTTTAGATAAATTCTTTAAAAAAGCTGAAGAAGCATTTGTCGATCTTTCCAAAGAAATTAATCATGCAAAGCCACTAGATCTATTTTGTGATGGTGCATTTATAAAAAATCAATTAGAAGATTTTTCTTTAGTGAGTCTAGAATCTTACAATAAATTAAAAAGTTCCCAAGAAGAAATAATAACTTTTAAGACAATTCCTCAGCCTTCTTTTAATAAAAAATTTAACTTATTAATTGAGAGCTTAGACGAATATAATAAAGCAGGTTTTACTAATTATATATTTTGTGCAAACGAACAACAAGCAAAACGATTTCACGATATTTTTGATGATGCAGATCAAGAAGTTCATTATGAAACTATTATTTTCCCTTTGTATCAAGGCTTTATTGACGTAAATAATAAATTAGTTTGTTACACAGATCATCAGATTTTTGAGCGTTACCATAAATTTAAATTAAAAAATGGGTATGCAAAAAAACAAGCTATTACACTTCAAGAATTAAATAAACTTGAAATTGGTGACTATGTTACACACATGGACCATGGGATTGGGAAATTTGGTGGTCTTCAGAAAATTGATGTAGAGGGTAAAAAGCAAGAGGCTATAAAACTAGTTTATGGAGACAGAGATATCCTTTATGTAAGTATTCATTCACTACATAAAATTTCGAAATTTAATGGTAAGGATGGTAAGCCTCCTAAGGTCTATAAGCTAGGCTCTGGTGCTTGGAAAAAAATCAAACAAAAGACAAAAGCAAGAGTTAAGCATATTGCCTTTAATTTAATCCAGCTATATGCAAAAAGAAAACTGCAAAAAGGAGTTGCCTTTGGCCCAGACACTCATATGCAACACGAATTAGAGGGTAGCTTTATGTACGAAGATACCCCAGATCAATTTACCGCGACACAAGATGTAAAAAATGATATGGAAAAAGATCAGCCAATGGATAGACTGATTTGTGGAGATGTTGGCTTCGGAAAAACAGAAGTTGCCGTAAGAGCCGCGTTTAAAGCTGTTGATAATGGAAAGCAAGTAGCAATTTTAGTTCCTACTACTATTCTGGCATTTCAACATTTTAAAACGTTTTCAGAACGTTTAAATGATTTTCCGATCAAAATAGATTACTTAAATAGATTTCGAACTGCAAAACAAAAAACAACGGCAATAGATGGAGTTAATAAAGGGGAAGTTGATATTATTATCGGGACACATCAATTAACAAATCAAAGAATAAAGTTTAAAGATTTAGGGCTATTAATTATTGACGAAGAACAAAAGTTTGGTGTTGCTGTTAAAGATAAATTAAAAACATTAAAAGAAAATGTAGACACGTTAACCCTAACAGCCACACCCATTCCGAGAACCTTGCAGTTTAGTTTAATGGCGGCAAGGGATTTATCTCTTATAAAAACACCTCCTCCAAATAGACATCCAATAGATACAAATGTAATTCGCTTTAGTGAAGAAATAATTAGAGATGCAATCTCTTATGAAATCTCACGTGGCGGGCAAGTTTTTTTTATTCATAATAGAATTGAAAATATAAAAGAAGTTGCTGGTATGTTACAACGATTAGTTCCATCTGCAAAAATTAGCGTTGGGCATGGTCAAATGGAGGGTAAGAAATTAGAGGAATTAATGCTCGGGTTTATGAATAATGAATTCGATGTCTTGGTGTCTACAACAATTGTAGAAAGCGGATTAGATGTTCCTAATGCAAATACAATCTTTATTAATAACGCAAATAATTTCGGGCTTTCCGACTTGCATCAAATGAGAGGTAGAGTCGGTCGATCTAATAAAAAGGCTTTCTGCTACTTCATCACTCCGCCTTATCATGTGATGACTGATGACGCCAGAAAACGAATAGAAGCATTGGTCTTGTTTTCTGATCTAGGGAGCGGAATTAATATCGCAATGAAAGATTTAGAAATTCGAGGTGCAGGAGATTTATTGGGTGGTGAACAAAGTGGTTTTATAAACGACATTGGATTTGATACCTATCAAAAAATATTAAAAGAAGCTATTGATGAGCTGAAAGAAAATGAGTTTAAAGAACTATATCCAATAGATAGTTCTCTGCCAAAAGAATTTGTGAAAGAGGTTCAAATTGATACAGATTTTGAAATTTTATTCCCTGACGATTATATAAATTCAGTTACGGAGAGATTAAGTTTATATAATAAATTAGGAGCTCTTGAAGTTGAGAGTGAATTACAGATTTTTGAAACAGAAATTATCGACAGGTTTGGAGAAGTCCCCTCACAAGTTGAGGATTTACTTAATTCTGTTAGAATAAAGTGGCTGTCAAAAAAATTAGGTTTAGAAAAAATAATTCTTAAGAAGAAAAGACTGATAGGATATTTTGTTTCTAATCAACAAAGTGATTTTTATCAAACTGAAGCTTTTTCTAGAATACTGAAACACGTTCAGCAAAACAGCAAAAACTGTGTAATGAAAGAGAAAGAAACAAAAAATGGATTGAGATTATTGATTACTTTTATTAAGATAGATTCTGTGAAAACAGCTTTAGATGTATTGAATAAAATTTAATGGGAAATTTATATTTAAAAAATATTTCTACTTTACTTTTTGCAACACTATTTATAAGTACTTCTGGTGTTTTAGGTAAATACATCGATATGCCATCGGAAGTCATTATTTGGTTTAGAGCTTCGTTAGCAATGATTTTCTTATATGCTTTCTGTAAGTATAAAAAAATCGATTTAATAATAAAATCTAAAAAAGAATATATTCCTTTTTTTATTAGTGGGGTTTTTATGGCTGCACACTGGGTAACTTATTTTTATGCTCTAAAACTCTCTAATGTTGCTTTAGGTGTTTTATCATTATATACTTTTCCAATAATCACCGCTTTATTAGAGCCTGTTTTCTTAAAAGTTAAATTTAATCCTATTTATATTGTTTTAGGAGTAATGGTTTTGACAGGTATTTATATTTTAGTGCCTGAGTTAGATTTAAATAATTCTCAATTAAAAGGGGTTTTGTTTGGCTTATTCTCTGCACTATGCTATGCTATAAGAATTTTGATTTTAAAACAACATGTTGCCAATTATAACCCAACAATGTTAATGTTTTATCAAACAGTTATTATTACGATTTTGTTATTCCCAACATTATTTTTCATGGACTTATCTGGCCTTCAAAGTCAGTTTCCTTTTTTGCTGTTATTAGCATTTCTAACTACTGCTATTGGCCACAGTTTAATGCTTCAGTCTTTAAAGTTTTTTACCGCTACCACAACTACGATTATTAGTAGTCTTCAGCCTATTTTTGGAATTATCCTGGCATTCATTTTTTTGAATGAAGTCCCCAGTATAAAAACCTTCACTGGAGGTGGTTTAATTCTATTAACCGTTATTATGGAAAGTGTTAGGAGTAAAAAATAGGATTAGTGAATAAGGTAGAGGTTGTAATCTTGATTAAATGAAGTTGCATCACTAATCGTTATTGGATCTCTTTTTTTCTAAAATCAGTGTTTAAAATAATCCCTAACTGAAGCCTATTGAAACTACTATTTTTAAATTTCTGATTGAAATATCCAACCTTCAATTTTAAATTGGAATTAAGAGTGTAGAGTACACCAGCACCTGTCCAATTTTGAGGGACGACCTCTCCTTTAAAGTTGACAAAAATTTCATTGAAAGCATACACACTCCAAGTTTTTGAAAGCGGATAGGTGGCATTCAAATCATAACGAACCCAGTTTTCAGTAAACTTATCACCTTGTAATTCTATAAATCGATGTTCAAATCGAAAACGATGTCTAAGTTTTAACTTTGTGAAATGGGAATTCCAATTAATATCTTCATAAATTCTAAATTCAGTAGCAAACTCTGAGGGACTTTGATATTGTGTATCCGTTTTTACAGGACTGATTCCCAATGTAAAATTGAAATTTTTATTTGCTGTATAATTCAACCCTAATCGATATATAGATTGTTGAAATTCACTGGTTGTTTCAAAATAACGATAGTGAGCCATCGTTTTTAGAGAAAATTGATCCGATACTTTATGCGAGCCGTTGTACATAAACCATGCGCCTAATTTTTTTTCTGATGATTCTTGTGCTTGAGTCTTTGCGAAAAGCAGGCTCAAACCACATAATAAAATAACTTTTTTCATTGTTGAATTTTAATTTTTTAGTAAAAATTTTGATTTACTTAAATGTAGAGATTTCTATTTTTTCTAAAGAAGCCATAATGTTAAAATAAATCTTTATTGCTTATATCTAAATAATTTCGTTTTACAAAGTCAAGAATTGTTTCTAAAATATCACCCATATTATTGCATTCTTTGAACTTAACGTCTCCAACATATTTTGTTAAATGTTTTTTTAGAAGCTCAACATTATCTGGAAATGAAATTGTATCATTCTTTATACATTTTATTAAACGAGCAGCTCTTTTAGGGGCGGTAATAATTCTTTTTGCGATAAATGATCGCTCTTCTATTTTATATTGGTTAATAGAATTATTATCGAGTTTTATACCAACCATCTCCACAATTTTAAAGTTTTCTTTCATAAATTGTAGATTATAAACCTTTAAATTCCCTTCGAAAGATTGTTGATCAAAATCAATAGCTCTAATTTTATAAATGATTTGATCAAAATCATGTGTTGGAATAATGACATAATTATATGAGCGCATGTCACCAAGAAGGCGAATCAAACAACGTTCTTTAAATTTAACAAATTCTTTTGCTATTTGAGCCTTTTCTGATTCTGTACATTTTGGTAAAAAGTCTTTTATAAAATCATCACCAGGAATTCCAGCAATATGCTCTTCAATTAAGGTGTCTTTATATACCAAAAAGTTCATGTTGTGTGGAGATAAAATATGTTCTAATTCCAATCCGTAAACTCTAGAGGCATCTGCTTTTTTTACATAAAAATAGGTGTAATTATCATTTAAAATATTCCTTATTTTTATTCGGAATGGTTTAGAGTTTCCAAACGTACAGTAATCAATTCCATCTACATTTAAAAATGGAATAGTTTCATCATTACCATCTGAATGCAAGAGTGTATATATTTTTTTCAAACATCTATCTATTTCTACTCTGTCAGATTCAGAGTAATAGGTTCTAATCCATAAAGTATCTTGATCATTTTTATCGTAAACAGTCGTTGATCCTTGAAAGCGAAGTAAATCATCGTAAAAAACAGGAATTTTTATATTCCTGTTGTATTTAATTAAATAATTTCCCAACATTTCATTTATAGGAAATGTTGGTTTTTTCTTTGACATCAACTTTTTTTCTATCGCCATCTTTTCTATTGATTTTTATCAAAAATAAGAATATTTAGTTCAGTTAACATAACTATTTTCAGTAATTGATTCCCAATATTATCAGTTTTTCTTTGTGTTAAAGAAAGAATACTTCTAAGTCTATAGTCTCGATAAATTAATGATAATCTTTATTGTATGAATATTTAAAAAGCTAAAATTCTGAATTTAAAAATTGTTGATAATTTTTTAGGCAACGTTATTTTCAGAATTACAAATTTCCTATATTTGTTTATATGACGATAGCAAAATACATCAACGATTTATTATATAGATATGATTGTGTAATTGTGCCAAACTTTGGCGGTTTTATTACTAATAGAATTGGAGCTAAAGTAAATCCATTTACAAACAATTTTTATCCTCCTACAAAGCAAATTTCATTCAATGCGCATTTAAAGCAAAATGATGGTTTATTGGTGAATTATATAGCTTCGGTAGAAAATATTTCTTTTGAAAAAGCTATCATAAAAATTAATGAAACTATCTCTTCATGGGAAGAAATATTAAAACACAAACAAGTTGTTTTTGATAATATTGGTAATATATCTTTAAATGAAAATAGTCAACTAATCTTTGAGCCGAAAAAAAATCATAACTTTTTAACAAATTCTTTTGGCTTATCTGTAGTTTCATCCCCTAAAATTAATAATAAAGAGATTCCCAATAAATCCATAATCCCTGTATTTGTAAAATATGCAGCAGCAGCAGTGATACTTCTTGGTCTAGCTTATAACGTTTATGATACTGGGCAGGAGAAAAAACAACTAGACTTCTATTCAAATCAAGAAAAAGTACTAGAGAAAAAAATACAAACAGCAACATTTGTAATCTCGAACCCTTTACCAACGATTGAATTAAATGTAACTAAAAGATCTCCGAAAGCTTTTCATGTTGTTGCTGGGGCTTTTCAGTTCCCAGAAAACGCAAAAAGAAAGGTAAGCCAATTAAAAAAGAAAGGCTTTAATGCAAAAATTTTAGGAGTAAATAAATGGGGATTAACTCAAGTTTCTTTTGACAGTTTTTATTCCCGTAAAAAGGCCTATTCAATTCTGGCCACTATAAAAAAAGATGTATCTAAAGATGCTTGGATTTTAATAAAAAAATTCTAAAAACTCATTCTTATTTCTTTTTTTAATATTAACATTCATATTCGGGTATATCATCTCTTTTAAAAAATATTTATGAGTGCAAAAACACCTTCAGAATCATTAACTATACTAACAGACTTAGTTCTACCAGGAGAAACAAATTATTTAGATAATCTTTTTGGTGGTGAATTATTAGCTAGAATGGATAGAGCTTGTAGTATCGCTGCTAGACGTCATTCTAGAAGAATTGTTGTTACAGCATCTGTGAATCATGTCGCATTTAGCAAAGCCATCCCTGTAGGAAGTGTGGTAACTATTGAGGCAAAAGTATCTCGTGCTTTTAAATCATCTATGGAGATTTTTACTGATGTTTGGATAGAGGACAGGCAATCTGGTGAAAAGACAAAAGTAAATGAAGGCATTTATACTTTTGTAGCTGTTGATGAAACAGGAAAGCCAGTAGAAATTGATCAAATTACTCCAGAATCAGATTTAGAAATAGAACGTTTTGAAGGTGCTTTAAGAAGAAAGCAGCTAAGTCTTATTTTAGCAGGAAAATTAAAAGCTTCAGATGCTACAGAGATAAAGGCGCTGTTTCTTTAAAAAATTTAACTTCTTTAAATAACTTTATAATGATTCAATCTTACAAAAAAAAACCAGTATTATCAGATAATTATGATACGATAATTATTGGATCTGGTATGGGTAGCTTAACCTGTGCAGCTATACTAGCTAAAGAGGGGCAAAAAGTATTGGTTTTAGAACGACATTATATTGCTGGGGGCTTTACCCACGTTTTTAAAAGAAAAGGATTTGAATGGGATGTTGGTATTCATTACATAGGAGAGGTTCAAAGAGAAAATGCTATCATAAAAAAATTATTCGATTATATATCTGATGAACAACTTAAATGGGCTGATATGGGTGATGTTTACGATAAAGTTGTTATTGGTGACAAAGAGTACGATTTTGTAAAAGGAGTTCAGAATTTTAAAGATAAAATGCTTAGTTACTTTCCTGACGAAGAACAGGCAATAAAAGAATATGTAGACTTAGTATTCGCTGCTGTAAAAACTAGTAAAGGTTTTTATATGGATAAGGCTTTATCCCCCCTTTTAAGTATGTTAATTGGTGGTAAAATGAGAAAATCTTTTTACAAGTTTTCTGATAAAACAACATATGAGGTTTTAAGGTCAATTACAAATAATGAGGATTTAATAAAAGTACTTTGTGGGCAATATGGGGATTACGGCTTACCCCCAAAACAGAGCAGCTTTGTAATGCATGCCTCAGTTGCGCGACATTATTTTTCTGGAGGTAGCTTCCCTATTGGTGGGTCTTCAAAAATTGTAGAAACTGTAAATAAAGTCATTGAGAGCGCTGGAGGGAATATTTTAATTAGTGCAGAGGCTGAAGAAGTTGTAATAAAAAACAATAAAGCTATCGGTGTGAAAATGACTGATGGAAAAGTGTTTTCTGCAAAAAATGTGATTTCTGGAGCTGGAGTTATGACTACATATAATAAGTTGATTTCAAAAGAAATTGTTGAAAAACATAAGTTGAAAAGTCAACTTAAAACAGTAAAACGTTCTGTTTCTCATGCCTGTTTATATATTGGATTAAAAGGCTCACCAGAGGAATTAAATTTACCTAAAACAAACTATTGGATTTATCCAGAAAAAATAGATCACGATACTGCCATCAATAATTATTTAAAAGATTTAAATCAAGATTTTCCAGTAGTGTATATCTCATTCCCATCTGCAAAAGATTCAGATTGGTCAAATAGATACCCTGGAAAAAGTACGATTGATATCATCACTTTATTACCTTACGAGCCATTTAATAAATGGAATGGTTCGCGCTGGATGAAACGTGAAAAAGAGTATAATGATTTAAAAGAAAAAATAGCTCAACGATTATTAAAAGAATTATTCAAACATATCCCACAAGTAGAGGGGAATATTGAGCACTATGAGCTCTCTACACCATTAACAACACAGCATTTTATAAATTATGAAGAAGGAGAGATTTATGGCCTAGATCATACTCCAAAACGTTTTAGGCAGCGTTTCTTAAAACCAAGAACACCAATTAAAAATTTCTATTTAACAGGTCAGGATATTGTTACGGCTGGAGTTGCTGCTGCATTATTCTCTGGCGTGATTACAACATCTACAATCACTAAAAAAAATATAATAAAAAAAATAATAAAAAATTAAATTATCTTTTTAACATCCAAGAGGTAGGGTTTAATCGTGTGGTGTTTTTAAATAAAACAAATATTAGTTTAGTTTTACCTGTAACTTTATCAGTATATACCTTTCCTAGTTTTTGACCAACAATAACCTTATCTCCCATTTTAACTAGTGAATTTTCTAAGTTATTATATGCTGTTATATAATTACCATGCTGAACTAAAACATTCTTTTTCCTTTCTGATGTTAACTGAATAGCTAGAACTTTACCGCTAAAAATTGATTCCGCATAAGCCCCTTTTTTAGTCACCAAATGTAGGCCAGGACTATTTAAAATAATTCCACTAAAAGTTGGATGCGGTTGTTTTCCAAAACGTCTTGTCACTAAACTCTCTCTTAAGGGCCATGGAAGTTTACCTTTGTTTGATTCAAATTTTACAGCCAATGCTTTTGCTTCTGGACTTAGTATAAATTCATTTTCTTTATTATTTTTCAATTTATCCTTTACCTTCTTATTTGCTCTTGCAATAGCTTCTCTAATTAATTTATCTATTTTAGTTGAAACTCTTTTTTGCTCTTTAATTGATTTTTGAAGCTCTTTCTTATATTTTCGCTCTTTACTTTTAATTCTAAAGACTAAATTTTCTTGATTTTTTTTATCTGATTCAACTTTTTTGTTTTGTTCATTTTCTGATATAATTAAAGTATCCTTTAACTGTTTTTGTATGTTTAAAGAATCAACAAATCGTTTTACAATGTCAGTCTGTAAAGATATTTCTTCTCCTTGTTTTTTTCGAAAAGAAGTATATTGTTTCATATACTGTAATCGCTTATAGGCTTGTCTGAAGTTACTGGAAGAAAGAATGAACATTGCTCTACTTTGTTGGGATTTACTCTTATATGATCTAAAAATCATGTCCGAATAATCTTCTTTTAGAGCTACTAGTTTGTTTTGAAGTTTGTCAACCTTTATTTCGTTGGAAGTAATTTCGTTAGACAAGAGTAAAACCTCTAAGTTAATCGTCTCAATCAATTTTTCGCGAACATCAATCTTTTGGTTAAGGTCTTTTAAATCCTGTAGTGCATTTTTTTGATCTTTCTTTGCTTCAAAAATCAATTTATTTACCTTATTAATTTTTATATTTAATTTCTTACGTTGAGTTTCTAACTGCTTTCGTGTTTGACCAAAGAAGCAAATAGTGCTCAAAAAAAGAGTTAAAATAAATATGTAAAACTTTAGTTTTATCATTATAAATTAATGCGATTGTAATTACTTGGTATTTTAAAATGAGTGTTTAAATTAGTGTTAAATTTCACTGATTTGAAATTTAAATCAATAGTCGTGAATTTATTTTTTTGCTTTGCTATAATTTTTATTCTAGCAGGAAACACCTCATTGTTAATGATTTTATAGTTTGGATATAAAATGTCTAATGATGTGTTTTTTGTGTTATTTACAATACTTTGTTTATTTAATTTAAAATGTGATGGGTTTATAAAGAAAGAAAGATCAACTAAATTTATTTTGTGTCTTGGCGATAAAACATAAGAATTGTCTTTAATTTCAACATATTTTTTTAATTTTTTTAATTTATGTACAGATTGTCCTAAAAGCAAATTTTGTAGTTGCTCAAAATTAACCTTAACCCCAAGTATTTTCTCTAAACTTGAAAAATCTCCGGCAAAATAATTTTTAAATAAAGGAGAATAATACTGCACACCTTTTGGAGTAATTTTAGCTTTTAAAATTGTAACAATTTTAGTTGCTTTTAGCCAAATAACCTCATCTTTTAAGATCCTCATAGTGACAGAAAGGGTTTGCTTTTTTTTACCATTAACAAACTTTACTTTTAATTTAGCCGATACTGTTTCCTTGTCAAGGTTTGATAAAATATGTTTTCTTGCTACTTTTTTAGCAGATATTTTTTTCCCACTAAGACGAGCGTCTATTACATTTTTGTTAGTTTTACAAGATGTAAAAACAATTAAAAAAATACAAATCTGTAAAAGATATTTCATCAACTTTACTATTTATTTAAATCTTATTTAAAAAGTATAATCTCTTATATAATTTCTAAAGGAAAAAACCTAGAATATAATTATTTGAGATTTTACTTTTTTAGAAATATTACTTATAATAACTCTGTATAATCCCCAATACTTACAGAGGTGTATTTACCATTATATTTAGCGTGATTTCCAATCATAGCATTATTTAAGTGTGCATTAGAAATATTTACATTTGATTGAATAAGTGAATTCTCTATACTAGAATTCTCTACTCTACTATTTGCTCCAATAGAAACATAAGGACCAATTTTCGTGTTTTTTAAAACTACATTTTCTCCTATAAAACAAGGTTGAATAATTTCTGAATTCTCTAAAATTACATCTACGGAAACTAAATTATTTCCTGCAGCTTGCTCAAAACCTAAAACTCGTTTGTTCGTATCTACCGTTGGGTCTTTTTTCCCGCAATCCATCCAAGAGCTAACTCTACCCGGAATAAATTTAGCTCCATCTCCTTTTAAGGTCTCTAAAACATTTGTTAATTGATATTCATTATTTTCTTTTAAATCATTGTCAATTAAATATTGGATCTCATCTCTAACTCTGTCACCATCTTTAAAATAATAAATTCCTATAATTGCTAAATCTGAAACAAAATCTTTTGGCTTTTCTATAAAATCAGTAATAAAACCATTATCAATTTTTACAACTCCAAAAGCACTTGGGTCGTCTACTTGTTTTACCCAAATTGCGCCGTCTACAGATGCATCTAGTTTAAAATCTGCTTTAAACAAAGTGTCTGCATATGCAACAACACAGGGCCCACTTAAAGAATCTTTAGCACAAAACAGAGCGTGCGCTGTACCCAAAGCTTCTTCTTGAACATACACAGAACCTTTTGAACCTAATTCTTTTGCAATTTTCAACAACTCTTCTTTAGTGTTGGCAGGAAACCCTTTTTCTAATGGACCAATTATAAATGCAATTTCATCTATTTTTTCGTTTATGACAGATGAAATATCTTCAACCAAACGCTGAACAATTGGTTTTCCTGCAATTACCGTTAATGGTTTTGGGACGGTTAATGTATGTGGTCTTAATCGTGACCCAACTCCGGCCATTGGTACTATTATTTTCATAAAGATTTCTTTCTATTTTTCAACATGCAATATACTACTTGTTAAGAGATTAAAAAAAGCTAAATTCCTTTAGGAATTGAACTTATAAGGGTTTTAGTATATACTGTTTTAGGATTTTTATAGATAATATCAGCATCTCCAATTTCTTCAACTTCTCCTTTATTCATTACCACTAATTGATCTGACATATATTTAACAACAGATAAATCATGTGAAATAAATATGTATGTAAAATTAAATTCAGATTTCAAATCATTCAATAAGTTCAAAACCTGTGCTTGTACGGATACATCTAGAGCAGAAACAGATTCATCACAAATAATTAATTTTGGCTTTACGGCTATAGTTCGTGCAATACCTATACGTTGTCTTTGTCCGCCAGAAAACTCGTGCGGATATCTATTAAAATGTGTTTCTTCTAGTCCTACTTTTTTTAATAAATCTAAAACAAATTGAGTTCTTTGCTTTTTATTAGCTAAAACACCATGAACTTTCATAGGTTCTAAGATAGATTTCCCAACAGTAATTCTTGGGTTAAGTGATGAAAAAGGATCTTGAAATATAATTTGAATGTCTTTTCTTAATCTTTTTAAAGATGTCTTTGTTAATCTCGTAATATCTTTACCTTCAAAAAAAACTTGTCCAGAAGTGGCTTTTTCTAAGTGTAAAATTGTTCTTCCGAGAGTTGTTTTTCCACAGCCGGATTCTCCAACTAAACCTATGGTCTCACCTTCAAAAATCTTAAAAGAAACATTATTAACTGCTTTTACAACTTGATCTTTTTTAAACCAAGAACCTCTAGTTATAAAGTTTTTCTGTAAATTATAAATTTCTAAGAGTGGTTTTTGGCTATATAATTTTTTGTGAAAATTTATTCTGTCCATATCTGTGTAAACTTTCTTTGAGGCCGTCTCTTCAAAAAAATCTTTAACTGTAGGGAGCTTTGTAAGTCTTACGTCTAAGCTTGGTTTAGAATTAATTAATGCCTTTGTGTAATTTTCTTTGGGATTTAAAAAAATATCGTTTGTATTCCCTTGTTCAACAATAGTACCTTTATACATAACAATAACCCTATTCGCTATTTCGGAAACTAACGCTAAATCATGGGTGATAAAAAGAATACTCATCCCGTATTCTTGTTGTAATTCTTTTAATAAAAGTATAATTTCTTTTTGGACAGTAACATCTAAGGCTGTTGTTGGTTCATCAGCAATTAATATTTCCGGTTTACAGGCAATTGCCATTGCTATCATGACGCGTTGTTTCTGCCCACCACTTATTTGATGTGGATAGGAGGAATAAATACTATCTACCCGTGGTAGTTTTACTTTTTTAAAAAGAGATATCACCTCTTCTTTGGCTTCAGATTTAGATAAGCGGGTGTGCTGTTGTAAAATTTCTTCAACCTGGTAACCACAGCTTAATGTTGGATTTAAACAACTCATCGGCTCTTGAAATATCATTGCAATTTTCTTGCCTCTTATTTTTTGAAATTGTCTTTCTGAATAACTATTTAAGTCATCTTCATTGAAGAGAATAGTGCCTGACGTTTTTGCTATTTCTTTTGGTAATAGACCTAAAACAGCTAGAGAAGTGATTGATTTTCCACTCCCTGACTCACCCACCATTCCTAAAATTTCATTTTCATTAAGTGAGAAGGAAATATTATGAATTACCTCTGTAAACTTTTTATCTAGAAGGAATGAAATTGAAAAATTCTTAATCTTTAGCATTAAAGAGTGTTTAAAAAATAAAAATAGGCTTTTAATTTTATTCATTTTTCTCAAGAGAGAGAAATTTCATTTATCATAGATATAAAAGTTAATTTATAAGTTTAAAACTAAGTTAACGGTTGGGTTTTTTGTTTCTTTGTAATTCCTAAAAATTAAGCTTTTGAATTACTTAACAGTCGAAAATATTTCTAAATCTTATGGCGAACGTGTTTTGTTTGAAGATATTTCCTTTGGAATTAATAAAGATCAAAAAATTGCTTTTGTCGCTAAAAATGGAAGTGGAAAAACCTCTATTTTAAATATTATTGCAGGATTAGATACTTCTGATTCAGGGCAAGTAGTAAGTAGAAAAGGTATTTCTATTGCTTATTTAGCTCAAAATATGGATCTAAATAAAAAGTTAACAATTGAGGAAACGATTTTTGCAACAGATAATACAGTTCTCAACGTTGTAAAACAGTATGAAGCGGCTTTAAAAAATCTTGAAAATGCAGATGCATATCAAGCGGCTTTTGAATTAATGGAGCAATATAATGCTTGGGATTTTGAAACACAATACAGGCAAATATTATCAAAACTAAAATTAGACGATTTAACTTTAAAAGTTGGAGAGCTCTCAGGAGGGCAAAGAAAACGTCTCTCCTTAGCAATCGTATTAATTAATAAACCTGATTTATTAATTCTTGATGAACCAACAAATCATTTAGATTTAGAGATGATAGAATGGCTAGAGGCTTTCTTTGCAAAAGAAAAAATTACGCTTTTTATGGTAACGCATGATCGGTATTTCTTAGAACGCGTTTGTAACGAAATAATTGAATTAGATCAAGGAAAAATATATAAATACAAAGGGAATTATTCTTACTATCTTCAAAATAAAGAAGAACGTTTAGCTCTAGAGGCTACTAATTTAGGAAAAGCAAAAAGTCTATTTAAAAAAGAATTAGACTGGATGCGCAGGCAACCAAAAGCTAGAACTACTAAATCAAAATCTAGAATTGATGACTTTTACCAGATTAAAGAAAAAGCACATCAACGAAGACAAGATCATAAAGTCCAATTAGAAATTAATATGGAACGTTTAGGAAGTAAAATCCTTGAGCTTCACAAATTAAATAAATCATATGGCGATAAAAAGATTTTAGACGGATTTGACTACATCTTTAAACGCGGCGAGCGCGTGGGGATTATTGGTAAAAACGGTACTGGAAAATCTTCTTTTTTAAATATTATTACCCAAACAGCTCCCGTTGATGGAGGAAAAGTTACTGTGGGTGAAACCGTAAAATTTGGCTATTATACTCAGTCTGGAATTAAAATAAAACCAGGGCAGAAAGTAATTGAGGTTGTCAAAGAATTTGGCGAATTTATTCCATTAACTAAAGGTAGAAAAATCTCTGCTTCGCAACTTTTAGAGCGTTTTTTGTTTGACAAGAAAAAACAATATGATTTTGTTGAAAGGCTCTCTGGAGGTGAACAAAAAAGATTATACTTATGTGCTGTATTAATTCAAAACCCAAATTTTTTAATTTTAGATGAACCAACAAACGATTTAGATGTTGTTACATTAAATGTCTTAGAGAACTTCTTGTTAGATTACCCAGGTAATTTATTAGTTGTTTCTCACGACAGATATTTTATGGACAAAATTGTCGATGCTCTTTTTGTTTTTAGAGGTGAAGGAATTGTTGAAAATTTCCCGGGAAACTACTCAGATTTTAGAGCGTATGATATTTCTGCTCCAAAAGAACTTGAGAAGAAAAAAACAACAGAAAAGGTTATTGCTAAAAAGAAAAAAATAGCTTCTTTAGATTTTAATGAGAAAAGAGAGTTTGGTGCATTAGAAGTAGAAATTCAAAGACTTCAAAAAAGTAAAGCAACAATCGAAAATCAGTTTGTAAATGTAGAGATCCCTGCAGATGAAATTTCTAAAAAATCAGAAGAATTAGAAGAAATCATAAAAAAATTAGAGCAAAAAGAAGATCGTTGGCTAGAGCTTTCTATGAAATTAGAGGGCTAATTAAAAATTATGTTTTTCTGAAAAATCACTTTAACTACAAGAACGATAAAACTTAGGAATAAAAAAAGGGATGTATTTACATACATCCCTTTTCTATATCTATTAATAAATAGTTAGTTCTTCACAAATTTCTTTGTGCTCGTTCTATTATTAATTACATACTTGATTAAGTAGATTCCAGTGTTTAAGTTAGAAATATTGATCGAAGCACTTGTGTCTTCTACGCTCATACTTATAACTTTCTGACCTAGAATATTAAAGATCTCAACACTATTAATTGTGTTTTGAGCTGAAATATTTAAGAAATTAGTGGCAGGGTTTGGATACATACTTAACGTTGATAAGTCTTGATCATCTAAACCAGCTGTTCCTTCTCCAATCCATACTCCTGGATCAAATACATCATCTCCTACATTTACAGCACCGTCTCCAGCTCCACCATCATTATCTATATTCCATTCATTAACATCCCATGTAGCTGTTCCTTGAGTAACAGAAGCTTTTCTTTCTGCTCTTCCGTCTTCAAACTCATGATCTGTTCCACTTCCATCTTCTCCAGGTACTCCGAAAAAGTCTACAATAGCATCCGATGCATCTGTAATATAGATTTGATCATCTCCATTACTATCAGCTGGACCACCTGTTCCTGCAGATATATCTGCTTCCATTCCGAAAGCGGCTGCAAAAGATTCACCATTCGCTGCAATTATTGCAATCGCTCCTGGTGCTAATGTTCCTATTGGTGTTAAATCTTCTCCACTAGTTTGTGGTTCTGAATTACCATTCGTATATCTTCTAAGAGTCCATCCTGTTAAATCTACAGAAGAAGATCCTCCATTGTATATTTCAACATAACGTGCACCAGCATTATCATTTGGATCTGCTAATTCAGTTATGAAAACTACATCAGCACTACTTGTAGGGGCTTTATAGAAATAGAAATTATCCACAAAAACTGTATCTGCACGATTTACTGCATCGATTAAGATTTGTGTTATTTTCTCTGTATTTGCTAAGTTTCCTACAAATCCAGTCATATCGATATCAA